>OBEQ012984422.1_pt1 | contig 69987 bp, 63 predicted proteins | sample 1670901 | NCBI WGS metagenome assembly OBEQ01 (sample SAMEA104232315, study PRJEB22302) | groundwater metagenome | biome: forest; feature: aquifer; material: groundwater | place: USA | collected 2011-08-07 | depth 5.4 m
CCGGCCTCCGCCTCCTTCAACACCCCCACGATCTGCTCTTCACTAAACCGGCTCTTTTTCATCGCTCCTCCTCCAAGGTCTGGCTGTATTTACCCCAGAGGAGCTACATTTCAGTTGGACTAGTTTTCGGGGGGCAGGTCATCTGCTGTGTCACCCGTCCATCCTTAGGTTGGTGCTCGCGGACCCAGTCCAGCCACAGCACCATCTCTCGCAACGTCTGAATCGGCTGCATCCACTGGGTCGAATCAGCCGACAACCTGAGCGGGTGCGGTGGCTCACGTCGTGAGGCCAGTATTTGTTCCGTCCATTGGAGTCGAACCTCCTCAGACGGCGGCTTGAGGCCCAGTTCCTTCATCAGGAATTCAGCATCGTCATCAATCTCTTCTTCCCCCTCGCACAATACATCCTGGTAAGCGTCGTCAGGGGCTATGCCGAACTCCTTGAAGATGACCATTCTCTTGTAGTAGTCGTACACGGTTGCGGGTATTTCGGCGGGTATGTTGGTGCCCGAGAAGGCACTAATGAACTCCTCACGTGACACGCCGCGATGCTTCCGCATGCGCCGGTGAGAGACAAGGGTTGCGATGAATATGAAAACGAGAGTGGCCCCTAAAACATATAGCAGCGTATAGAAAACGTCTCTCATCGGTGGCTCCCCAGGCACCTGTAGGTGACCGCCGCTCCTACAACAGTGCCCACGTACGGCAAGTATCGGCCAGCAATGCCTGCGATGTCAGTTGACATCCTCCACGCAAAGGTGGGCGTGCCGGGCATTCCAACTGGGGTCGGAACTCGTGATCCGATACTCAACCCACGAAACAGTGTCGAAACGACCGACGTTCCCGTAGTACCCCCAGCCGAAAATGGCTTGGGGATGACGGGCGCCGACGCCGCAATTGATCCACCTGCGATTGCTCCGCCCAGCCCTACGCAGCCCAGATCGTGCGTTGCCTCTGCGCCAGCGAGGGATAGAGTCAATAGCGCTCGATCTTCTGAGGTCATGTTCGGCAACCACTCGCCGCCACAAGAAGAACCCATATAAATCCCTTCGATATACCAGAAGGAGCAACCAGGAGGCGGCAAGCCCGTGCCATAGCCGCCGGAATCGCCGCCGTTAACGGTCAACGTGGTGTAGGGGCCGGGGATCTGTTCCCATGATCCGCCATCCCTCGCACACTCCTCTGAAGTTGCACCCCCATTTGCAGGGGTATCGTCCCAAGTGCCATCATCCCAATGACAAGCGAATTCCATCCCCGTTGGGTCCACTAGATTGAGCGGATTATTCATGACGTACGCATATCGATTCCAGGATTGGGGAAATTCCGCGATCGCGGATAACACCCCTGCTGGGTCGGGGGAAGGCCAACGGCCCTGGGTGCTGTACTCTCGAGCGGGAAAGTCGTACAGCCCTCCGACCGTGTCTTGATTCTGTCCCGTAAACGACAAGTCCGAGCTGCCGGCCTGCGCGTAGGGTTCGCCGAAGGGCGCGTAAGCGGTATCTGAATACATCGCACGGCTCGGGGTCGAAGCGAAGCGTGAACTGCCGAGCCAGTCAGCGTGGCGGTAGTAGGCCAGGCCGCTCGAGGTGTACACAGCACTGGCTTTCCCTGGCAGCGGCACGAATGCTTTCTGCGGCGTCTGCCCATTCATCATTGCCAGCTTAGCACCAGTCGGGCTGTAGACGATTTCCGAGTACGCCCCCGACCGGTTCTGCTCGACCATGCGCCCCAGCGCGTCGTAGGTCAGTCCCACCCCATCAATTGTAATCGGCCGGCCCTCAGCGTCCCAAGTGTATATGTGCGAGTTGTCGTTGAGCACGTTGCCGTTGGCGTCGTAGCTGGGCGTGAAGCCCGGCAACGAAGTCATGCGATTGGTAGCCGGGGAATACGTGGGCTGGAAAGACATGCTGCCGCTTTTGTTGATGTTTCCGAAGGGGTCGTAGCTGAACGTCTGCGACCAGATCGTCCCGCAGTTCGCGCTCTGCAGACGCGTCAGATCGTCATACGAATATGAGCAGTTCTGAGTGTTGGCACTGTTGAAGGGATCGGTTATGTTCAGCGCCCGGAGCGTGCCGTTTGCATTCCACGTGAGGTTTCCGACGACGGACTGCGCGTTCACGTTGAATTTGTACTGAGTCATTCGAGCTGTGTTGGGGTCAAAGCTAAATGCGTCGCTATCGTTCGATCCAAAATTAACCTGAGTAACCTGGCTGTATACGCTGTAGGTGGCGCTTGTGACGGGATTTTGCCCGCTGGTTGCCGAAACTGAATTGGGACGTCCCTCGCCGTCCACCCCATAATTCAACGTGGGCAGGCCCGAGACGCCGGTCAATTGAGCCAGAGTTCCATTCGCCCAGTACCCCGCCGACACGTGGTAATAGCCCCCGGAGCGGGGGGTAGATTCGTAGACAGCGGTGATTTCGCCCCGAGGCGAGTAACTGAATCCGATCTCCGTAATCTTGGTGCAGGTCGGGCACGTGGCCGTATAAGCCTCGACGAGGCGGTTCTTGCCATTGACCATGGCTTGGCCGTTCACGGTTGCCGCGTCGTACATGAAATACTTGTTCGGGGTGCTTGAGGCGTAGGGCCCGGAGGGATAGGTGATGCTGGTCTGCCGGTGAAGCGCGTCATAGGCGTAGCAGGTCACATTGCCCGCCGCATCTACTCGCTTGACCAAATCCCCGTTATATGTTCCCGGGCAGGAGACAGGCACGTCTTTGTCGAAGTCATACGAGTAGCGGGTGAAGCCAGATTCGGGGTTAGTCTCCGAGGTGAGCCTGCCCAGCAAGTCGTAGGTGTACCTGCGGGTCTGGGGAGTCACGGGGGGAGTAGCCGACTGGGCATTTTGGGTCACAGTGAAGAGATTCCCGGACGCGAAATAGGTGTACTTAGTCCAAAAACCACTGGCCGGCACCGTCTGACCGCACGCCCCGCTGCCTGTCGCGCTGGTGAGTTCGCACACCGAGGTGAGCCTGCCGAGCGCGTCATATTCAAACTGACGGCGCTTCGTACTCTCGCCGGCAGGCGCGGGGCCCGTCGTCAGCAGCACATCATTTTGCGTATATGCATACGAGGTGTAGCCGCCCACACCATCGCTGATTTGAGTTAGCCGGTTCAATGCGTCATAGATTCTAGTCGTGGCTGGAGCTGAAGGATTCGTTTGACCGGCTGTTCCGCTATATGGGAGCGTCACCCGATTCGGCCGTCCCAAGCTATCGTAATCTGTTTGCACAGAGTCATAATTACTCGAGGTCGGACTTTGCTTGATTTGCTGCACTCGCACACGACCTTGCGAATCCAGGGTCGTGCGAAGGCCAACAACAGAGTTGTTGGCATTGAAGAGGAGAGATGCCTCGTTTGCGTTGGGGTTGGGATAAGCGAAGTTGGCAACAGCCTGCGTCGGGTCGGTAAGTGAGGCTGGTCGCCAAAAATATGGGTCTGTATACGGAGTGGCCGTAACTTGGCCGTTTTCATCCGTCACCGAAGTCGTGACGCCTCCTGCGCAATTCCAGACCATGGATCTGGAAAGATTCAGGGGTAGACTGACACTCGTAGGGAATGAATTCCCACAAGAACCACTTCCATAGCTGTAAGTCGCGGTGGCTCCGTTGACGTCCGTGGTCGTCTGAACGGTGCCGGTGTCGTAGTAGGTGAACCGGCGGGTCAGGGGAGGATAGGTTTGGGGGTAAGAATCGATCGAGGTAACGTTACCGCGGGGGCCAGATACGGTAGCGTGTTGCGGCGTGCCCGAGGTGGCGGTCGTCGGGCTCTCATCATAGGTATAAGTTGTGGAGGAAAGTGTCGTTCCGGCCCCGTCCTGGATTAGAACTGTCTGCATTTGGTTGTGAATGTAGATTCCTAAATTGGCGACGGTCAGGAAAGTACTTCGCATCAAGTTGCCGGGAGAGCCTGAGCCATAGTCGTACTCGTCCACTTCGGTTACCAGCCCATAGCTGCTGTAAAAGGTGTCTTGCTTCGATTGAAGTCCACCGGGAAGCTGCACAACGAGAGTCCTTCGGGTAATGGGCAGGGTGATCGCTGTGGTGTTGCAGTTTGTCGTGTTCCCGTTGTAGCAGAGGAGCGTCGTTTGCAGGAGTGTGCCGGACGTGCTGGGACCTTGATAAACCTGCCGCTGGGTTTCGTAGATTCCCTGGAATTGAATTACGGTCTGATTGTTCTGAGGGTCGGTGACCGTGGTGGTATAGGCTGCGCCCGTCCCCGCTGTTCGGGCATAGGTCCACTGGCCGTCGGGAGTCGCTCGAGTGAGCCCCGCAGCGCTGCCGTCGGAGCACGTGATATGGCCGCTGCTTCCGCCGGTGTAGGTGTACGTAATCGTCCCGCCGGTGGGCAGAGCGACAGTGGCTAGGCGGCCTGTCACGTTTGCGGGGTATCCAGGCGTTGGCTCATAACCAAATTGGTAGAAGCTGCCGTCCGGGAGAGTAATCCTGTCCACCAGCGAAACGTTTGGGGCGGGGCCATAGTCGGAAATCCCGCTGCATCCGAAATTGGTCTGCACGGTATAGGTCCTGTAGGACATCGTGAAGGCAGCCGGAGCACCCGACGGGGCCGTATAGGTGAAGGTGGTAGAGGTGGGAGCCGTACCGGCGATGCTGAGGGCGGTTGTTCCCAAAGTGTCGGTGAAAACTCCGCTGCTATTCACGCTGATTTGGTTTCCGTTTGGATCGGTGACAGTCCCGGAGCCATCAGCGGAGTTTACGGGCGGCCTAAAAACCCTTCCTGTCCTGGAATAGAGACTGGTGACTGCTGCTCCGCGCGCATTCAGCGTGTAGCCAGAACCGTCCGTGGCGACAGCACTGAACGAAGTTATGCCGGTAGGCCCCGTGTAACAAGGAACCCTAGCAGTCACTTGAGTGGTGCCGTTGAACGGATGAGGTATGCCCCAGCTGTCGTGATACACCCAATTTGAATACGTCCATTGATAATCGTATTCAAGCTCAAAAGAAGTATAGCAAGCGGCGGTCAGTTCCCTATCATAAGAGACATAGCCTGTGGCGGCTTGCGATTGTCCGTGCCAGGCCCAGTTGTACACCGGTTGCCAGGTCTGATATCCACTTGCGCCGACGGGATACCAAACGGAAGTGTCATAACTCAGGTCATAGGTGAAATCCGTTCCGCGGCCTGCCTTGTGGAGAACGGGAATCGTGATGTGCGAGTTCAAGTTGGCCAGATTGATCACATCGGGCCCGCCGCCGAAACTGCCGAATGGCGGAGTCCCGGTTCGCACCTGCGCCGAGGCCACTCCAGTGGCAAGGATTACCGAGATCATCAGAAACAGGCAACGGTGTACGCGGGTCATGGGCGATCTCCCGGTGTTTGAGCTCTATGGAACGTTGAAAGCGCTTGCCGACAGGCCCGTGTTCAAAGCAGCCGTTCCGAACTGAAACTCTAGGACCAAGCTGTTGTTCAAATACTTCTGGACGCGAAAGGGCACCCGTGCTCCGCCCACCGTTCGATAGTCGCTGAAACGGACTTCCACAGGAATATCGCGGCCAGCATCTTTGTCCGGGTGAGTGTTGAACGCGATAACGACGGGCAGAAAAGTGGCGGAATCCAGAAAAATATCCATTCGGCTGAGATGCTGGAGCATTGTCGAGATTTCGGGGGATGCACCAGACTGCTGGACAACGGTGAGATGCTCAACGGCCACGGAATTTCTGGTCTCCCGACCCACATAGATAGCGACATACCCAGAGCCAGACAATGCTCGGGCAAGAACGAACGCAGGGAAAAACCACGTTGGGTCGGTCATGAGATTGTGGTGGGAGATTGCGTTGGAGACGCCGTCGGGCCCCGACCAGCTGCCCACTGATCCGTTCGCCGACTTTGCGCGAACTTCGCTGCGCGGGCCGGAGGGAAACTTGATGTCCATCCGGCTGTGTCCTGCAGCCATGCCCCTCAGCACGACCGTCCCGGTCTCCTCATCAGAACCCGCAATGCGGCGAGCCGTTCCGGTGAGGGTTACATCGTTGACGGACAGCCCGTTGGTGAGCGCTCGCACGGCTCGGCCAGCCAAGGTTTGGGCCTGGGGATCGCCCGGCGGCAGCTGCGCCGCGGTGGCGACCGAGATCAGGAGAATGGAAAAAACCAGCGAGAAGAGTCGAATGAGGCGCATCGGACCTCCGCGGTCAAGTTTTATTGGGCTTCTAGTATCGAAAGAATGATATGTCAATAGATTTGTTATGGCCTGTGGAAATCATCTCGGAGTACATCGAGATGTCCGAAGAACCCAGATGCTGTGTCAGGGCCGCGCCCGGCGGGCGAGTTTGGCGGAGGCGCGAACGGCTGCTACAATGGCGCGTTTCTCGCCACAGGCGAGCACCGTTGAGGAGCCGATGGCGGAGATTTTCCCCTTCCAGGCTTATCGCTACAACCCGGCGCGGGTGGATCTGGCGCGGGTGCTGACGCAGCCCTACGACAAGATCACCCCGGCGATGCAGGAGCGCTACTCCGCGCTCGACCCGCACAACCTGATCACCATCGAGAAGGGGCGCTCCCTGCCGGGCGACACCCCGGAGAACAACGTCTATACCCGCGCCGCACGCGCGCTCAGGGATTGGATTGCCGAAGGGGTGCTGGTGCGCGATCCCGTGCCATCGCTTTACGTCTATTTCCAGGACTACCGCGCGCCCGGCACCCGCGCGCGCCGGGTGCGCAAGGGATTCATCGCTCTGGGCCGCGTCGAGGATTACGCCGCCGGAGTCGTTTTCCGCCACGAGCAGACCCTGTCCGGCCCCAAGGCCGACCGCCTCGAGCTGCTGCGCCACACCCAAGCGCACACCGGGCAACTGTTCATGCTCTATGCGGACCCCCAGCGGGGAGTGGATGCGCTGCTCGAGCAGGTGTCTCGCGTGCCGGCCCCGGTCGAGGTCCGCGATGAATACGACGTCGCGCACCGGCTCTGGCCCGTGGGCGACGGCGAAGCGATCGAGCGTTTCCGGACGTTGATGGCCGACAAGAAGCTGGTCATCGCCGACGGCCACCACCGCTACGAAACCGCGCTGGCCTATCGCAACGAATGCCGCGCCGCGCGCAGCACGGTGGACCTCGACGCTCCGCACGAAAAGGTGATGATGACGCTTTTCGACACCGAGTCCCAAGAACTCACCATCCTGCCGACGCACCGCGTGATTGCCAACGTCCGCGGCTTCGCTTTCGAGCGCTTCGAGCGGCAGCTCCGCCCGCACTTCGAGGTCATTTCCTATCGCTTTTCCGGGCGGGCCGGACGCGCCGCGAGTTTGCGAAGATTCCGCCAGGCGCTCGTGAGCCGCGGGCAGCGGCGCCGGGCCATCGGCGTGTACGCGGGCGGAGGCGCGTTCCACCTGTTTCTGCTGAAGCGTGATGCCGACCTGGCTGCGCTTCTCCCCGGCGTTTCCGCGGCGCAGCGCCAGCTCGACGTCGTGCTGCTGCACCGGCTGGTGCTCGAGAAGGGCCTGGGCATCACCGCCGAGGCCGTGGTAGCGGAAACCAACGTCGCTTACGAGCGGGAAATGGACGCCGCCATCGCCGCGGTGGACCGCGGCCAAGCGCAGCTCTGCTGCCTGCTCAACCCCGTGCGCGTCGAGCAAGTGCTCGGGATCGCGCTGGGCGGCGAAGTCCTTCCGCAGAAGTCCACCGACTTCTACCCCAAGCTGCTCAGCGGGCTGACCATCTATCGGTTGGAAGCCTGACCAAAAATGCAGGCGGCGTCCCCTCGAAATGGGGCGCGCCGCACCGGTATAGTTTGCGGAGGATTACTTGCTGAAGCTTCGGATGGCCGCCGCCTCGGAATCGTAAACCTCGAAAACCGTCAGCAGCTTGGTTACCTGAAGCACTTCCTGAAATTTTGACCCCAGATTGGAAAGCTTGAGCGCAGCGTTCTGCGAGCGCGCGCTGTGGTGGGCGGCCACCAGCGCGCCGAGGCCGGCGCTATCAATGTAGGTAACGTTGTCCATGTTCAGCACGATCTGTTTCTTGTTATTCGCCAGCAGGCTCTTGACGCGCTCGCGCAGCGCGTTACTCTCCTCGCCGAGCACAATGCGTCCTTCCAGCGCCACCACGGCCACGCCGTCCACTTCCCGGTTGGTGATTTTCAGTGCCACGTTCGGACCTCCTCAACAAGACAATCCGGACCCGAGTTCCCCGTTTCCGCGCTGGCCGAATCTCTTCGAGTGTCCTGCCGGCTGCTGCCGCGCTCCTCGCTCCTCAGTAAAAGTCCGAGCATGACACTATGATAGCCGCAGGCCGGGCAGACCAGCTTGCATCTTCGCGGCTCGAGCACGAGCGAGCAGCCCGGGCAGTAGCCGGAAGCATTCTCCACCGCCGGCGGGCCTTGGCCGAGATGCAACGCCTCCCGGCACGCGATATCATTGAGGTCTCGAACCGCCACGGCTCGAAGGTTATAGCACAACCCGCTCGACGGGGGAAGCGCGGCCCACCTTCGGCGGGGCGCCCGGCCAGCAGAAGCAGGTGCAAAGCGCGAGCCGGGCGGGTAAAATAATGTGCAACGGAGAGCGGGGCGAGGGCATCTGCTCAAGTAAGGCGGGTGCGTGAATGAGGTGTTTGCTCCAAGCCGGGTTGAGCGTGATCCTGGCGCTGGCATGGGTTGCCGGTGCCGAGGCCCAGTCCCGAGGGCGTCAGGTTACGCCGTTGCGCGCCTCCGCGCCTGCCGCCAGCCGCAACATGCGAGGCGCGCAGTTTCAAGCCGTCTCCGGCGCGACCAGCAGCGATATTGTTTTTTTCAGCGACGCGGCGTTCCTCGCCGTCCACCCCATCCCGGCCTGGACATTCCCGGTTCCGGGGCTCGGCTTCGACTTTGCGCACCTGGCGGCCACCACGCGCAACTTGAGAGTGAGCGATATCAGCGTGCTCACCACGGCGCAGCGGCTGGCGCTTGCCCGCAGCCTCGCTCCTGTCCTTCCTCTGACCGGGGCGATCCTGCCGGCGCCGGCGCAGGTCATCTTCGTGCAGCAGCCCCCCGTCGTCGTGGTCCAGCAGCCTGCGGCGGAGGAATCCTTTGAGCCGCGGGGGCGTTCCGCGGAGCCGCAGGCAGCCGCGCCGCCGGCGCGCGCGTCAGAGCCCACTGCTGACGTAGGCGAATTCGTTCTGGTACGGCGCAACGGCAGCATCGTCTTTGCCGTGGCGTTCTCTGCCGAAGGCGACCACCTCACCTACATCACCCGCGAGGGCGTGCGGCGCTCCATGGCGCTCTCGGAACTCGATGGGGACGCCACCCGCCGAATGAACGAAGAGCGCGGCACATCCATCCACCTGCCGGTATAACACCCGGACTGCCTGCCCGCTTCCGGGCCCCTTGATTTTTCGACAAGGAGAGCGATTCGCCGCTGTGGTCTATTACTTCGAGGAGGAATCCATCGGCGCGGGCATGTACAGGCCCGCGTCGCGGGGCAGGCCGGCGCGCTCAAACTGGATGGTCGTGTGATTGATGTGGAACTGCTCGGCCAGGCGCTGGTGGATCCCCGCCAGGATTTTCTCGCTCTCCTCCATGTGCATATCCGGAATGCGCACGTGGCAGGAGAGCGCGTGCAGGTCGGTGCCGAGCGTCCAGACGTGAATGTCGTGCACTTCCTGCACGCCGGGCACGCTCAGGATCGCCTGGGCCACCTCTTTGAGCAGCATCTGACGCGGCAGGCCCTCGAGCAAAATGTGGCTGGACTCCCTGAGGATGCCGTAACTCGACCACAGCACCAGCGCGCCGATGGCCGCGCCCATAACCGGGTCCACCCACTGCGCGCCCGTGGCGCGAATGGCCAGCGCGCCGGCCATTATGCCCAGGTTCGAAAGCGCGTCGCCGAAATTGTGCATCAGCACGCTGCGCAGGTTGAGGTCGCGGCGCCCGCGCACCAGGGCCAGCGTGATCCCGCCATTCACCGCCAGCGCGGCCAGCGAAATCCAAATCATCAACCCCTCGCGCACGGCCACGGGCTGGCGCAGGCGCAGGTAGGCTTCGTAGAACAGATAGAGCGCCACCAGGGCCAGCAGCAGAGCGTTGGTGAACGCCGCCAGGATGCCGGCGCGATGGTAGCCATAAGTCTTCTCAGAGTCGGCAGGTCGCTGCGCCCACCGCAGCGCGAACCAGGAGATCGCCAGCGCGGGAACGTCGGAGAGGTTGTGTACGGCGTCGCTCAGCAGGGCGATGGAGTGGCCCAGATAGCCGCCTACCAGCTCGGTGGCCACCAGGCCCAGTGTCGCCGCCATGGCCCCTGCCAGCACGCCCGGCCCCGGGCGCGCGTAGCCGTGAGCATGTACGCGCGCAGTCATCACGCCAATTTTACCCGCACCGCAGTGCCCGCGCACCGGTTAATCCGGCCCGGCGGGCGTGGCCGGCTTGCGCCCGCGGATGGCGGCGATGTCGGTAATGAAATTCAAGCCTGAAAGGCAATTGACTTCGCGAAAGCCGCTGCCTACCATGCCAATTAGCTCGTATTTCCGCGCATTTTCGCCACGGGTGTCCGCTGCTGCCGAATCCACCGCGGAAGACGAGCGGCCGGCAATGCCCAACAACCTAGCCAAGCTCAGCTTCTGGGGAGTGCGCGGGTCCATCCCCACGGTGGATCGCGCCACTTGGCGGTATGGCGGCAACACGCCCTGCCTGGAGTTGGTCGCGCCCGACGGCACTCTCTTCATCCTCGATTGCGGCACAGGGCTGCGCGCGCTGGGGAACCGCTGGGCGGAAACCAGCGAGGTGCGGGCGCCGGAGGCGCACATCTTCGTCACCCACTACCATTGGGACCATATCCAGGGGATTCCGTTCTTCGCGCCGCTTTACGCGCCGCAGAACCGGTTTCACTTTTACAGCTTTCGCTCCGAATTCCTGGGCCGCGACAGCCTGAAGCACGTCTTCGAGACGCAAATGGCGCATCCCTATTTCCCGGTGGACTTGAGCGCCATGTCCGCGGGACGCGAATTCACCGAAGTCAGCGCCGGAGACTCCTTCGCCATCAACGGCACGCGCATTACCGCGCGTTGGCTCAATCACCCGCAGGGCTGCCTCGGCTTCCGCTTCGAGACTTCCGCCGGAACTGTCGTGTACGCCACCGACAACGAGCCCGGCGTGCCGAAACTCGACCAGAGCCTGCGCGAGCTGGCCGCCGGCGCAGACATTCTCATCAACGACGCGCAGTACTCGCCCGAACAGTTGGCCACCAGCCGCAAAGGTTGGGGACACTCGTCGTGGCTCGAAGGGATCAAGGTTGCCCAGGAGGCGCGCGTCCGCAACCTGGTGCTGTTCCATCACGATCCGGACTCGACCGACAAGCACGTGGATGAGATTTTGCGCAAGGCGCGGCAGAAGTTCCCCGCGGTGTGGGCCGCGGCGGAAGGCATGGTGATGTCGCTTGGCGAGCAGCGCGCGGATGTGATCATGCCCGCGGGGCGCGCCGGCCTGCGGCGCGAAGCACGCTTCCACGCTCGGGTGATCGGCAGCACGGAGGAAGGCCGCGTCTTTCAGGAAGACACCGTGATCCGCGACCTAACCCTACAGGGCGCCTTGATCTACCTGAATCACAGCCCGCGGCTGCAATCGGAGCTACAAGTGCTCATGGAAGCCCCGGGCGACGCGGGCAGCGCCAACAGCCATCTGCGCCTGCGCGGCTACGTCGTGCGGCTCGAGCCCGGACCGGAGAAGAATCAGACCGCCGTCGGCGTGGTTTTCACCGAGTGACCCTCCCGCCGGCGGCGGCAGGGGGCGGATTCGGCCCGCGCTACGGCTTCAGTCCTTTGATCTCCCGCATCCGGGCGAAGGCGCGGCGCACGTGCGGCACGGCGATTGAACCCCCCACAATCAGCGCCACGTTGAGCGCGTCAATGACCTCTTCGCGCTTCCAGCCTTCCTCGCCGCAACGCGCCAGGTGGTAGGTGATGCAGTCGTCGCACCGCAGGACCGTCGAAGCCACCAGCCCCAGTAATTCTTTGGTCTTCGTCGGGAGCGCGCCGGGCTCGTAGGCCTGGTGGTCGAGCGCAAAGAAGCGTTTCATCCCCAGGTGGCCGCACTCAAAGATCTCCTCGTTCAGCTCGTTGCGGAATTTATGAAAGTTTTCGAGATCGTCTGCCATTGTGCCTCCGGATCAGCGTCGCCCGGTCTGCGCTCGCGTGATCTCCGATTGGAATCCGAGGAGTCCGTCCGCGGCGGGACGCTGCCTTCGCGCGCGGCCGCCGAAGCTGCCTATTATGCTCAGAAACGGAAAAAATGCACTATCCGCCCGCCGGCGGTGCCGGGGCGCGGGCTTCAGCGAGTCACCACCCGCCCGGGACGCGCGCCGGTGGGCTTGCCGGCGTCCCACACGAGCTCGCCATTCACATACACCTTTTCAATGCCCGCCGAGCGCTTCTCGGGTTCGGAAAATGTAGAGCGGTCGGTGACCGTCGTCGGGTTGAACAGCGTCAGGTCTGCCGTCATCCCGCTGCGAATCACGCCGCGGTCGCTCCAGCGCAGGCGGCCAGCGGGGAGCGAGGTCATCTTGCGGACGGCGTCGGGCAGCGTGAGCCATCGCTGCTCGCGCACGTAGTGCCCCAGCACCTTCGGAAACGTGCCCGCGCCTCGCGGGTGCCGGCCGCCAATGCTGCCGTCGCTGGCTACCATCACCCAGCGCTGGCGGTAGAATTCGCGGATGTCCCCTTCCTTCATGGAATGGCAGATGATCTCGGCGCCACCGTCCTTCACGATCCGCAGGAACATCTCCACCGGGGCGACGCCCTTCTCGCGGGCAATCTCCTCGAGTGTGCGGAATTCGTACTCCCGGTGCGCGGCGCATTCGGTGATGGTGACGTTGGCGGCGCCGCCCACATCGGCGAGTGCCCGCTCGACGCTTGCCGGGTCGTCGTAGCGCTTGTTGGGTACCAGGACCACGATCGTGGAATGCCAGGCGTCGTAGGGGTAGCAGTCGGCGGTGATCTCCACTCCGCGCCGCCGCGCCTGTTCGATCATGCGCACCGCTTCCGCGGCCCGGCCCCAGACCCCGGCCGTGCCCATCTTGATGTGCGAGATCTGGACGGGAATGCGCGCCTTCTCGCTGATGGTGATGGCCTCGCGCAGCGCTGCCAGCGTGCGATCGGCCTCGTCGCGGATGTGGGTCATGTAGAATCCGCCGAAGCGCGCCGCCACCCGCGCCAGCCGCACCACTTCCTCGGTCGTGCTGTAACTGCCCACATCGTACTCGAGCCCGGAGGAGAGCCCTAGCGCGCCTTCGCGCATGCCCTGTTCGACCAGTTTCTCCATCGCCGCGATTTCTTCCCGTCGAGCGGGGCGGCGGTAGTCCTGGCGCATCACCTTCTGCCGCACGGTGGCGTGGCCCACCAGCACCGCGACATTCAGCGCCGGCGGCGCTTGCCGTAGTTTCTGCAAATACTCGCCGATGGGCCAGGGCGAGTCGCCGTCAGGCCCCACGACAATCGTGGCGATTCCCTGCGAGACCTGGCTCTCGGCCAGCGGGTCGTTTTCCAGACGCTCGGCCGAATGGTTGTGGATGTCAATGAAGCCCGGCGCGAGCACCAGGCCGGCTGCTGAAACAACCCGCTCGTCCCCGCGCGGGCGGAATAAGCCGACCTCCGCGATGCGGTCTCCCACAATGCGCACGTTTGCCCGCCGCAGCGGCCTGCCCGTGCCGTCCGCCACTTGCGCGCCCACGATGACCCAGGATGCCGCCGGCGATGGCTCGCCTTCGGCCAGCGTAAAAATCCAGCCGGTCATCAGCAAAAAGAAAACCGAAGCGGGAAGAAGCGCAGTGCGAGGCTGCGGGAAACGGCCCATCGAAAAAAGAAACGCCACATCTTCCGGGCTGCGCGCAGAAAAGTCAACCGCAACCCGCGCGCCGCGCGCCCGGCGAGCGTCGCAATTGTTGCTCGCCGAATAACCCGGATATACTCCTGGCCTCGTTTTGAACCCTCGTTCACCAGGAGAACCGACCATGAGAATGCGCGCTCGCTTGTTTCTGCGGCTCGCCGCGCTGGCCCTGGCGGTCCTGCTCTGCGCCGCCGCAGATGCGGGCGCGCAGGCCGCCGCCGAGCGCGGCGTCCGGATCACGCTGCTCCAGGTGAACGACGTCTATCAAATTTCGCCGGTGGACCGCGGCGCGCGGGGCGGCCTCGCGCGCGTCGCTGCCCTGCGAAAAAGGATTCAGGCGGAATCGCCCCACACGCTGCTCGTTCTCGCCGGAGACACCATCTCGCCCTCGGTGGCCTCGAACATCTTCCGCGGGCGGCAGATGATTGCGGTGTGGAACGCCGCGGGGCTCGACCTTGCCGTGCTCGGCAATCACGAATTCGATTTCGGCGACGCAGCGCTGCTTGAGCTCATCCGCGAGTCGCACTTCACCTGGCTGGCCGCCAACGTGGTTGACCGCAAGACGCACAAGCCCTTCGGCGGGCTGAAGCCCTACGTCCTCCGCGAAATCGGCGGCGTCAAGATCGGCTTCCTCGGCCTGCTTACGCCGGAGACAGCGCACAGCTCAAAGCCCGGCGCGGAGGTGGAATTCCTCGACCCGGCGAAGACCGCGGCGCGCCTGGTTCCAGAAATGCGCGCCCGAGGCGCGGCGGTGATCGTCGCCATCACCCATCTGAACATGCCCGAAGACAAGCAAGTGGCGCGCGCGGCGGCGATTGACCTCATCCTCGGCGGCCACGAGCACTCCGTGCTGCAATCGCTCGCCGGGCGCACGCCGATTTTCAAGATGGGCTCCGACGCGCGCAACCTTGGCCGCATCGAGCTCAACCTTTCCCCGCAAGGCAAACTCGAAAGCCTCGACTGGGAGGTGATTCCCGTCACCAGCGGCCTGCCCGAGGACCCGGAAACCGCTGCGGTGGTCGCCGAGTATGAAAAAAAGCTGGCCAGCGAGCTGGATCTCCCGGTGGGCCGCACGCGGGTGGAGCTGGATGCCCGCCAGCAGACCAGTCGCTCCCGGGAAACCAACCTCGGCAGCTTCGTGGCTGATACCTACCGCGCCGCGACCCGCGCCGATGTCGCGCTCATCAATGGTGGCTCCATTCGCTCAAACACCACCTACGGCCCCGGCCCGCTCACCAAGCGCGACATCCTGTCCATCCTTCCGTTTGAGAATCCCATTGTCACCGTCGAGGTCTCCGGCGCCGTGTTGCGCGCCGCGCTCGAGCACGGCGTCAGCAGCATTGGCCAGGAGTCCGAGCCGGGCTTCTTCCCGCAGGTCTCCGGCCTGCGGTTTGCCTACGACGCGCGCCGCCGCGCAGGCTCGCGCGTCACTGCTGTGACCGTCAACGGGCAACCGCTCGAGGAGCGAAAGACCTATCGGCTCGCGACCAGCACCTTTTTGCTCGACGGCGGCGACGGTTACACGATGTTCCGCAACGCCCGCGTCCTGATCAAGCCGGAGGAAGGCCCCGTCGAGCCGGCAGTGGTAATGGCGGCGCTTGCCGCCGCCGGGGAGATTGCCCCGCAGACCGATGGCCGCATCCAGCGGCTCGACCAGCCCGACCCATAGACGCGAGGCTCGCCCTGCTCGACAGCGATTTGGGGTAGGATGGTCGGAAGCAGCGCGGGCCCGTAGCTCAGCGGTAGAGCAGCGGACTCATAATCCGTCCTAGCGTGTCTGCACTACGGTGCAAGAGAGTGTAAGCTGCTGATAGTTCAAGAGATTGTGCAAAGTCGAGGCTGCCCGGTGCTGCCACAAACTGCACCAAAAGTAGCACCAAACTAGCACCAGCGTTTTTTCATTCAGTGATCCGTGGTTTTGGGTGGGGGAAAGGAAACCGGTGAGCGAGGGAGCCCTGCTGACCCTAAACAAGGGGAAGCTGAATCGCATCGCTGGAGCTGACCGTTTCTTGATGTTCTGCTCCGAACGGTAGAGCGAAGGTTTTACCCAGGCTGAAAGCGACCGCTCGCGCCAGCAGTGGGGGCACAGCATTCCCTATTAGTGCGTTGCGTTCATCTTGGGACCTGAATACAACCTCGAAATGGTCTGGAATCGACTGGAACCGCATCGCCTCACGCGGCGTGATAAGACGCGGCTCTGAATAATGAAAGTTGCAACCTACGTTCGGTCTTCGGAAGTAGGTATTTATGGTGTAGGCTGGGCGGTCTGGATGAAGACGACCATACGTGGTGGTTCTCCCGCCAGATTGCTTGTACTTCAATACTCTACCCGGAGCGATGTGGTCCGGAATATCGAGGTAATTGCCTCCCGGGGGGAGTGCTGAGACCAACCGCTTGTCTGTCTCGGACATGCGCGGACATTCGTGTAACGAGCAATCGCTAAGGCCAGCGATCCTCATGAGCCGTGCGAATGCAGAAGGCTCGCCTTGTGCGTACTGAGCGCGCCTTCCCTTCGGCATGCAAGGCCCCAAGTCGGCGATGGCTGCTCTGGCGCTGATGTCAAAACTTGCTGGTTCGATCCCAAGACCCTCTTTCGCAAACACCTCCGGCTCCACCATCCGCGGAACACGACCCAAGCAACCGATTAGGAACAACCGCTTGCGTACCTGCGGAACAAAATAATCACTTGCGACTAGACACAGTTTAATGACGTTGTACTCAAGTTCCCTGAACTGACGGTACAGGATATCTGGCAATCGCACGTCGTTTATTTTGGACGCGGCCATGCCGGGAACGTTCTCCATGACGAAAGCAAACGGCCGTTTTGTCTTTACAATCTCCAAGAACGTGAAGACAAGCCTCCCATTGGGATCAGCAGGATCTCTGCGTCCCATCAAAGAGAACGACTGGCAGGGGGGGCCACCGATGATCAAGTCGGCGTCCGGAATCTCAGATGGGGGAAGCTTGGTGATGTCAGTATGTACTGCGTCATGTCCAAAATTCAGTCGGTAGGTTTCAATCGCCCGTGCAGAGATATCATTAGCCCAGATGACGCGGAAGCCCTCTTGTGTGAACCCGAGGTCCATTGCTCCGAGTCCAGAAAACAGAGATACCACGGTGAGGCTTGTTGCGCTCATGGCTGCCTTGCCTCAAGCCATTCATCCAGGGCGGCATGGACTTCGGAGAGTAGGTCAGCGGCGTTGAACTGCGGGCAGCGCCTGACGATTTCACCGGCGAGCAGCGTGTCCAGTGCGTTCCGCTCCGCCTGTTCGGGCGAGCGCCGATCAGCGGGAATGGGATACGGAAGGGCGCGGAATGCATCGAGGATTGGTTGCCGCATTTCCGGTGAAATCCAGCGAGGGTCAAAAACGCATACACGCCCCAAGTGAATCCGCTCCATAGAAAGCAATCCTTCACGATTGTATCCTTCCATCTCGAACTGAAGTTGACCGAAGCTGGAGACCAGGAATGCGGCTATCAGTCGGGTCGCCGTAGCTCGGTCAAGCCCACTTGCGGGATGAATTGCATTGCAACCCCGGAACGCAATGAAGTTGCTCGAGATTTTGACCTGGCGGTCGGCTAAGTTGAAGGCAAACGGATTGACATAAACACGATGACCGATGCGTGTCTTACGCGGGATAATCAGTTCCCCGGCGATGGGCTCTCGTAGCACATTCCAGAGTTTCCGGCGTTCAAGGACGGTTTCGTTCAAGCCGACGACGTGCTCCACCGCTGCGATGAATGCGCCGACCTGGGGGTGTGCGATCATCTCGGCCAAAGCCTGTTCATGCCCAGCCATCCAGCGTGTTCGGCCATTTAGAAATTCGGCGTAAATGTTCCGCAGCCTGGGCGGCTCAAGCGTTTGATCCTTGGTGACATCCGTCCGCGTCAACTCATAGTGTTCGACCTCGTTGGAGTTTCGAAGGGCCCAACCTTGGTAGTCCTCAGGTATCTGGGCCGCTAACTGCCTAAGTGCTTCGTTTTGGGCATGCGTCAAAGGCCCAGCCTCCCTGGTCTGGAAACCGACGCCATCCGGTTGAGCTTCGCGACGAGGCCCGTAATCCGTACGGTCGAAGGGGAACTCATATACCTCCACGCCTCCACCTTCCTTTTCGAGGCTGCCCCTCCGATTCTGCTCGAACAAATTTGGCAGAAGCGGCCAATCGTGAACCCGGAAGTCATTTTCGAGAGCGGCGGCGAAGTACTTTTTCCAACCCTCGGAGGATCTGAGTTCCGTCTGCCGTTCCTCGCGACACCTCCAATCCACTGGCCAGGGGGCGCCGTTGTGGAACGCGCGCGCGACGATGTGAAGATCAGCGCCTCTTGGATCGGTCCTGGCGCGGACAAATCTCACACGATGATTTGGATCGACATGAACAACTCTACGCACTACCAAGAGGGAAGTCGCAATTGCCCAGTTCTCGAAGAACGCCCAATGAGGGTACTCCACAATGCCAAGGATCTCGCAGTTCTCAAGGAGCAGACGGCGCAACACTGCACCGTAACCGTTGTGATACCACTTGTTATCCAGTACGATGCCGATCAGCGTGTTCGGAGGCGCCGCCCCCACGACGAATTCCACATAGTAATGAAAGAGATTTGCCTGTCCGCCCGTTGTTGTGGGGTTGTGCCCGACGCTTGCGCGTATCGCTTGATTGTAGTGTGCGCGGAGTCCATCTGGAATAGGCCGCTCGTCTTGGTCCTCGTAACGCTTAAACGGCGGATTCATCAGGATTGCACGCGCGTCCCGGATGACCTCAGAATGCGCAAACATGTCGCCATATGTCAGCGCAATCGCAGGCTGCGGTTCCAGCACAGCGGTGTGTTTGAGCGCCAATCGAACTTCCGCCAACCGGAGGGCAACAGGGTCTGCCTCGATGCCCCTTAGAGCGGAAGCTGCGTCGCGCGGCTCCACTCCTTTGTCAACTAAGAGGTCATAAGCGGGCGACAGCAGGGCCCCGTCTCCACAGCAGGGGTCGACAACGGAAGGGACCGGCATTGGCAGCGTGAGGCTCACGAGCAGAGCTGCAAGCTCTGGGTCTGTTCGTATCTTGCCGCTCTGATTTTGGACCTCGGGTGGATAGACGGTGCTGAGGAGCGAATCTACAAGCTCCGGGGCATCGATTCTGGTCGTTGCGAGGTCCACAACGCGCCGCCCCGGGCTGACCAGAGACTCTAGATACGTGGTCAGCAGAGTTTGCAAAGCGGGTTGTGCAACGTCACGGTACAAAGCTGGGGCTTGGGCTTCAAACAGGGTCCGAAAATCAATCTGTTGCAAGGCCGCGATCGTTGCAGCCAGCGCTGGAAGGTTAGGTTGAGCTGGCGGAATGGCCGCTGCACGCGGATGTTGATATTTCAACAGTATGCCGCGAAGATACTCAGCCATCAGGCATCTCAAAAAGAGCAGGCGGGCCGAGTCCACTGTCAGCCCAGAAGTAAAATAATCGCGGATGATCGGCCAATTGCGCGTACGCGGCTCCTCTACGAGCGCATGCGGGATGGCAGCAGCTTGTTCTGACCGCGCAAGCAGTTCCGCCAAAATCCCCGGCCACACGGTCTCGAACGCTGGTGGCTGTCCGCCACAAACAAGATCAATGATGTGCCTAATGTGTTGCTGAAACCGATCTCTGTGTGTGGGCGTGGGCGTCGTAGAAAAGTCACCGGATGCAAAATAGCCATCCTCGAGTCTGCACTCTTGTGGAGGGCGATTACCATTGAGCGCATGTACGAGGGTGACCTCAAGGTTCGAAATTGCGAAGTAACGTGGACCGATTGGGTTATAGAGGTGTTGGTTCGTTTCGGCGTAGGCTTTTGCCTGAACTTGGTTTCTGATGGAAAGGACAGCTTCTTTAGTCCGCTTAAGTTCGAGCGCGAGCAGCCACTGTCCAGTGGCGCGACGCCGAAATACGAAATCAGGTATCAGTGGATTGGCGGGCGTGCGAGCATGATGAATCCACTCAAACTCTTGGCCGAGGTTCATCGCGACCAGTGCTGCGTTTCCAACGCCCTGGAACTCTGGATGAAATCTCGCGACCTCGTCGTCGGTGTAGTTTAGCCAGCCCATCTAATGGTTTCTCTCGGTTTCCTTGCTCTTTGGTCAACTTCAGCAAAGGTGTCGTACAGCGTTGGCAACTTCAAACGGGAATCCGAGAAGACGGTCGCCAACAGTTCATCAATACGCCTGAGCGTACCGTCCTGTGTGTGATCATCCAAGAGTTCAAGCCCGAGCCGTTCGAATTCTCGTACCTCGTGTCGAGAACAACATCGCAAGTCGGGAACATGTGCGTTGCGGTATTCAAATAGTTGAACCTTCGCAAGACCATTCCCTTGATTCCGTGCCCTTGCAAGGATCTCAATGCAGGTAGCCGTCGAGTTTAATACGCTCAGCCACGCCACCGGGGAAATGCGGGCGCGAGCGCGAGCTGATAGTCCATAGAAATTGTCCGAATATGGGTGCCTTGGGTTGAGGATGTGCTTGGGGCGGTTTCGCATATAGTAGTTGAAGATTATTCCGGACAGTGGTGCGGGTCGATGCAGCATCCAGGACTGCGGGCGCTCCCTGTACCAGGTCAATATCGAGACATTATCTTGCGGACTCCTTTGGGCCTCTCTCATCCGTCGCATGAGCTCTGCTCTAATCAGCGGCTTTTGGTCTCTCACCGTTAGCAAAAGTGCAGCCTCGTCATGTTCCTCCGGTACTCGGTATCCGGTTAGCTTTGTGACTTTCTTGACGAATGGAGTCGCCCCGCATTTGCTGTACGTATGGAGGTCGCACAAGAAAAAGTCGGCCTGCTTGAGGCGTAGCCCCCGCCGGCTCTGGAAGATATCCGTCAGCGCGGAAAATCCCCGGACCTTCGACAGCGGACTTCTGACGAGCTCACCATACGGTAGGAGGCTATGCATTTCATTCTTCGGCGCCTGGCTCTTTCGGGCATAGATTACTGTCGCGTCTATAAGACGTCCGGCGAACGGTTGGTGAGTTTCGAGTTCCATCGTGATGGAGTCGCACTCCTTTTCGAGGAGTTGAGCAAGCCAGTTGCCGAATCGTGTGAATTGCCAGGAGTCGTAGACGATGCACGCGAATTGACCGCCGGGTTGAAGTTCGTTCAGGACTTTGACAATAAAGTAGACGTACAGATTGGAGGTGCCAGGAACTTGAAGTGAATATCGCTCTTCGAACCAGGCCGAGTAGTCTTCCTTGCGGTCCAACCACTCTTGCCGAACGTAGGGTGGATTCAAGATCGCGTAGTCATACTCGGGCTTGAGCGGGAGACCAACATAATCTACGCATTTTGCGGAGAACTTCAGACCTTGCTCTCGCGCACACTTCGAGGACTTAGCGATCATCGTCGCATCGATATCAATAAGTGTTAGTTCGTCTCCGTCTCGGAGTAAGCCGGAGCGCGCTAACACGTTCGGGAATGTGGCGGGGCCAACGCAAGGATCAAGGATACGCACAGGGTCTGGAGTTCGATTCCGAAGCAACTTCTCCGCCATTCTGAAACCAATCGCCTCAGGCGTCGGCACCTGGCCCCAACGCAAATGTGGCGTTGAAGGCTTTTTCGCCTCAGACCGAGGGTCACTGAAGAGGGCCGTCCGCGAAGTAGCCATTAGAGTCCAGTATCCTGTCTCATCTTTAGTGCACGTTGGATTCGTGAAAGTACAAGGTCTCTTGTTATCTTGTCTGCCCACAGTCGAATAACTGAGAATCCGAGCTTTCGAAGTCGACGCCTTTGACGGTCGTCTCTCCGTTTGTTGCGGAGTAGACGCTGTCTCCAATACGGCGACAATCTCCTAGCTTCGCTTCTTTGACGCAAATGCCAGAACGGAGAATCGACAAAAACCAACACCCTATTATTTAGGACTGCATCGACTTCCATCCGACCGATTCGAACGTGGGCCCTATACGGTATTCCGGCGGCCTTCAAGATCGAGAACAAGGATAGTTCAGGTTTTGTATTCTTTCCGCGTATGAGTCTCATCCGTGCTGAAACTTCGGATGGGCTGCTCGTGAAGGGTTTCGCTTTCGCCATGCGCAACTCGACTGGCAAATCCTGTTCCATGAAAGACAGGATATGGCGCGAATTCGCGCTGGAGTTTAACACAGGTAAGAATGCCTGTTTGCATACAGACGCTCTCGTTCAAAATCATGCCCGGCACCGTTAGTGGGAAGCTGATTCCACTCGGAGAATGTGGGGCATCGCTCCCGCCCCAAATATCCGGAGCGAAGTTTCGCTTTTCATTCGCCTACGATACCAGCCCCTGATCGGCGAGTCAAGCGCAAATGTATCAGGGAGTTGCCAGAGACGTAGGGTTGCAGCGGCCGTGGGCTTTTGTGAATTGGCGCTGGATTCTACCGATTTAGTAGAGAATGTTACCGGATTAAATGGGCTCTGCGCAGAACGGCTGGTGCCCCTGCGATTTTGAGAGAAGAAGCCAATTCGCGACGAGAGCGTGTTAGCGTTCAGGCTCGATGTATAGCTCGCGCAGCAAGTCGTCTGCCCAGCGAGATGTTCAGTTGATCGGCGATCTGGAACTCTGGAAGCTGCTGTCAGAGACGCCATGTACGCGCAGAGGTTGTCGGCACTGAGACCCGTCGACTTGAGTCGATGAAGGACGTCAAGGCCGCATTAATGAGCATGTTCAAGGGATAAAACCTGTCGTAAGGACGAGGGTTCAAGCGACGCTCAATAATTGCCCCCATGAAATCTATCTCATCAGGTGTTCGTCTCACCGCAACCGACCTCAGCAATCATTTAGCTTGCCGACATCTGACTAGGCTGGATTTGCAGGTGGTGCGGGGCGAGAGACGGCTCCCGGATTGGACAGCCCCGGACCTGGTGGTCATTCGGCAACGTGGTGAGCGCCACGAAACAGCCTACCTTACTCATTTAGCAAAGCAGAAAAAGTTGGCTGTGGTGAATCTTGCAGACATTCGCGACGAGAAACGGGTTGTCGAGGAAACGCGAAGGATGATGGAGCAAGGTGCGGAGGTGATTGCTCAGGGCGCGCTGGCGGATGGGGAGTGGTTGGGGCGACCGGACGTGTTGCGGCGGGTAGCGAAGCGCGGCGCAGAATGGGAATGGTCGTATGAAGTGGTGGATACGAAACTGGCGCGAGAAACGAAAGGGGCTACGATCTTGCAGTTGTCATTGTACTCGGAGCTGCTGGAGAAAAGCCAGGGATGCGGACCCGAATGGATGTGGGTGATTCCCCCCGGCGGTGATTTTGAGGGCGAGGCCTATCGCGTGGTGGAGTATGCAGCATACTTCCGCTACGTTAAGCACCGGCTGGAGCGGACGGTGCAGAACTGCGGCGCCAGCGGTACGTATCCAGAGCCCGTAGCGCACTGCGACGTATGCCCCTGGTTTCGGGAGTGCGATACGCGTCGGCGTGGGGACGACCATTTGTCGCTGGTGGCGGGGATTCGGCGGGAGCAACGGAGCCAATTGGAAGAATGGGACACTAAGACGATGGCGAAATTGGCAGTGTTGCCGATACCGCTGAAGGAGAGGCCTAAGCGTGGTTCACGGGAGGCAATCGAGCGCGTGCGGGAGCAAGCGCGCGTGCAGGTGCAGGGACGCACGGAGAGGAAGCCGGTGCACGAATCGCATCTGCCAGTGGTGGAGGGAATGGGTTTTTGCAGATTGCCCGAGCCTTCGGCGAACGATGTGTTTTTAGATGTAGAGGGCGACCCATTCGTTGGCGAATCGGGACTGCAATATCTCTTCGGATTTGCGTTTAAGAATGCCGGTAGCGAATTGAGTTACGAAAAGCGATGGGCATTGAACCGAGAAGAGGAGAAAAAAGGGTTCGAATGGGTCGTGGACGAGATCATCTGTCGGCGAGAGGCGAATCCCCGGATGCATGTCTACCACTTCGGAGCCTATGAGCCGGGAGCCTTGAAGCGTTTGATGGGAATTCATGCGACGCGGGAAGACGATGTCGACCGGCTTCTGCGGGCCGGTGTGCTCGTTGATTTGCATCAGGCTTTCAAGCAGGGCGTGCGGGCGAGTGTGGAAGAGGATTCGCTGAAAAAAGTGGAACCATTCTACGGATTCCAGCGGAAAACGCCGCTGGATGAATCACGGGCTGCGATGCGGTACGTAGAACACCGGTTGGAGTTGGGCTGGGGACACGAGGAATTGCCGGAATCTGTTCGCGTGGTGATGGAGGGATACAACCACGAGGATTGTCTTTCTGCGGCCGAGCTGCGGGATTGGCTTGAGGAAGAACGGCGGAAGTTGGTGGAGAGCGGAACAGCCGTGCTTAGACCGCCCGAAAAGAGTGGAGAGCCTTCCGAGAAGCTACAAGAAAAACTAAACCGAGCGGCTGGACTGACACAGTGGCTTTGTGAGGGAATTTCGGCCGATCCCAAAGCGCGGTCCAAAGAACAGTCTGGTCAGTGGCTATTGGCGCAGCTTCTGAGCTGGCACCGCCGCGAGGACAAGAGCGCGTGGCAAGAGGGCTACCGGCTCGCGGACATGAATGACGAAGACTTACTCGACGAGCGAGTGGGGCTGACGCGGCTGCTTTTTGTGAAAAGAGTGGACTCCGGGCGACAAGTACCAACTGACCGCTATATGTTCGACCCACAAAAGAGCAACGTTCGCGCTGGGAAGGATGTGTATTTCGGAGATGAAAGGATCGGCGAGGTGGTGGCCATTGACCACGTAAATGGGGTCGTAGACATAAAGAAAACGAGAAAGACCGCCGAGGCCCACCCGCCGACAGTCTACATGTGGGACGCTCCGCTTTCGACAGATGCACAGGCGGGCTCTCTCTATCGGATAGGCGAATGGGTCGCGGCAAACGGACTCGATGCGGAGGGGCGTTATCGCGCAGGCCGAGATTTGTTGCTTCGAAACCCGCCGCGTCTGTTGGAAGGAGAGACGCTCGAGCCGCTAGCTTCGGAGATGCCCCAAAACACGGCGAGCCGGATTGTGATTGCTCTGAAGGATTCGGTTTTTGCAATCCAAGGACCCCCGGGTTCGGGAAAAACGTACACGGGCGCTCGGATGATTTGCGAATTGGTCAAACGAGGAAAAAAGGTCGGCGTGACCGCGCTGAGCCACAAAGTGATTCGCAATCTGCTAGAGGCCGTGGTTGACGCTGCGCAGGAAAAGAGTGTGGTGGGAGTGCGATGCATGCATCGGGAGACAGATGGCCAGGAAAGCGACGGCGTTGCAGTCGCCAAGAAGAACAACGAAGAAGCGTTGGAGGCGTTGCGCTCCGGAACAGCCAATGTTGTCGGGGGGACGTCGTGGCTGTGGTCGCCGGAGCCGGCCTTTGAAGCGGTGGACGTTCTGTTCATCGACGAGGCAGGCCAGATGTCCTTAGCAGATGTTCTTGCGGTGTCACAAGCGGCAAAAAAGCTGGTCCTGCTTGGTGACCCGCAGCAATTGGACCGTCCCCTGAAGGGGAGCCACCCGGATGGAGCCGAAAAATCGGCGCTGGAGCATCTACTCGATGGGCGGAAAACGATTCCTGCCGACATGGGATTTCTGTTGCCTGAAAGCTGGAGATTGCATCCGGAGATCTGCAAGTTTACTTCGTCGGTTTTTTATGAGAACAAGCTGAGATCGCATGCGATTGCGTTCGACCGAGTGTTGGAAGGGCATGCATGGCTGAATGGGGCCGGATTGAGGTTTGTTCCCGCGGAGCACGAAGGCAACCGGAACTCGTGCGCAGAGGAAGTGGAAATCGTGGCGCGGATTGTGGGGGGACTGCTTAAGCCGGAAGTGAAATGGTTTTACAGCGCGGGTAATAGTCGGCGGCTGAGGGACGACGAGATCTTGATTGTGGCGCCCTATAACGCGCAGGTCGCGGATTTGACGCTGCGGTTGCCGAACATGCGGATCGGGACGGTGGACAAATTCCAGGGGCAGGAGGCACCGGTCGTGATTTACTCGCTGACAACATCCTCGCCCGAAGATGCGCCGAGAGGTATGGAGTTTTTATACAGCTTGAATCGATTGAATGTGGCGACTTCGCGGGCGATGTCGAACGTGATTGTGGTGGGAAGTCCCCGGCTGTTTGAGCCGGAGTGCCGGACCCCGCGGCAGATGCAACTTGCCAATGCATTCTGTCGCTTCGCGGAAATCGCCAGTCTCGTTGAGATTCCAATCTAGACCAGCGTCATGGTATGCGGCCAGAGGAGACGCGAAGCATGCGTCTAGCGTTCTGGTTCGACGTAGAGCTCGCACAGCACGTCAGGACTGAAAGTGCCGATCTTCTTCCGATTCCTAACGGTCTGGTTCAATGTACAGGTCGCGAAGCAGGTCATCTGCCCACCGGATGGTGACGGGCGCGTTGATCTCGATGTCGGGAGCGCTCCAATTAAGTTGTGTCAGGTAGAAAACGTCGCAAACAACGTCCTCAATCTTCAACTTACCAGGGTTGTCGGCAAGCTGAATGAGCATCGTGCCCGCAGTTCGGTTTTTCTCGTCCCACTCGCTCGGTTTTCCGGTTGAGGTCAGTACAGCGCGTCTAGGGTCAAGCACCAAGTAACAGCCGGGGAATGGGTTTTCAAAAATCGGCCTGCCCTCGGTATATCTGGTGCTGAAAATCCTGATTGGAAAATGGGACTTGCGAATCTCGGCAACGGCATAGCGCACGTCCGGCGGGAGGACCCGCCTGTCCGGTGCTTGCAGGAAACTAACAGCCTCCGCCAATGCCTCCGTTTCTTTGGGCCACCACCGTCCGTCTCGATGCAACACGAAAGAGTTGATTGCAAGACCTGCCGACCGCACACGACTCAAACCCGATACAAGTTTCTCGCGCAAGAGCCTGGTCTTGATAAGCTCATCTCCGCCGGAATGACCTCGGTCTCGGAAAATCCCCCGCCCTCCCGGCCCATAAATGAATGTGTAGGCCACCTGGTCACCGAGCACGTCAACGCCGATATGAAGGTCAACATGCAAAGGCGTTGAAAGGACCCACGGTTTGAATCCCATGGCCATCATGATGCCCAGGGCAAAGTTGCGGCGCTTGGCCCGCCGCAGAGTCACTTCCGAGACGTTTTCCTCTTGTACGCACTGCGAATAGAGATCCTCACACTCGACCTTAAAGCGGTTGTGGACATAGTCCGCGAGGTGACGGGAAAGAATGCAGACTACCAAAGCATGCGCGCCGTGGTCCCGCTTTAACTCGCTTGTCTTGACCAAGAGATCGTGGCCATTGGAGTCGTCAGCGTAAGCGATTTGCTTGGTGAAGTTGAGGCCAGCGCCCCCACAAACTGCAACCTCTTGCTGGACTGCGTGGATAAACCGCTCCCGCGTCGCCCGAGTCAACGTCTCGGGATAGAGAAGCACAGCCGGGGGAAGCTCTTCGCTAAAGTAGGGGCCAACTTGAAGAAGCGTCCGAATTTTCTCGGCTCCCCACAGGTTGACTGGGGAATGCCCGTTTTGAGGGGGCAGATCCGCAATGTCAAGTGTGAAGCCTTGCCCGAACTCCAGTTTGGGCAGTGGAAAGTAGGTGTCGCGCGCAACCAGCAACCGGTCACTGATTTCCAATTCTTGGCCGGCGTAGCTTACAGGCCCCAATTCCCTAAGAAACCTGCGCAAAGCCCGCTGCCGATCGTCCGGAGACAATTGGGGAGAAACTGAGCAAATGTTCCGAAAGCCCCGCTCAAACGGGAAAATTGGGAAGAGGCGGCTAGCGGGCGCGGGAACTGGGTCTTCGTCCTTCTTGTCCTTAGCACAGTAGATCGCGGGTTCGTTTGGATTCAAGCCATCCGCGATGAGAGGAAATTTCTGCCTGTAGTATTCGAGGACTGTCTGCCCGAGAGCCTCGACGCGGAAATCCGCTATCGATTTGCCTGTTTCGCCCGCGTAGATGCAGCGGTATTTCACGGCCCCATTGTCCCGAAGCAACCATCTCCGCTTATCCGGGCGTGCATCGCAATGGTCAAAGAGTTCCGCGCGGCGATTCTGAGACAGGTATTCAGCGAGGGAAAGGCGGCTGACATATCGGGTCACAACGTCCATCGCCAAGTAGATACTCACCGGTGGGATCGGCACAATCGAGAACGCGACTCCGCGAAACGCGCTAATCCTGTCGAGGTTCCGGCTCGCATTCGCCGGCTGCTGATAGAAGAAACGTGTCCATGTGTCTTGCCAGAAATCCTGCTTCCGCGCGAAGAGTTTGTCAGAGAAAGGCCTTTCTAGCATCTTCCCGACAAGTTCCAATTCCCTACTGTTAGCGTCTCCAAGGGCGATCTCCTTCGACTCGTCGGTCGGGTCGGCGTGATACGTGAGATATGGAACGTCGATGTAGCTGAGATCGATTCCAGCAAGTTGGGTGTCAGCTGGCACAATGAAGAAAGCATCGTTCCCTCGACGCATTGGAAATACCGGGCACCGCAAGCGCCTCCGCCATAGCTCGTCTGCCCACTTTTGTAAACGGATGGGTTGGCGAGCATCATCGGGCAGCGGCTCACGTACCTTTAACAGCCGATATCGAAACGACAATTGGCTGGCGTTTGTGATCTCAAAGAGCGTAAAGGCGATGTTCATGGAAACTCCTTGCAAACCCGCTGAAGGGCGCATCTCCGACAGGTGCTCACTTGCCGTGCATAACTGAAATCCTGAAGCTGTGCTGGGGAATCGCCGTCGGGACGCATAAGCGCGTGAATCAGATCGGAACTGCGGCGAATCTGTTCAAGCCGGTAAAACTTACTGGCCTCAGTCATTTGATAACACGACAGCGATCCCCTGAATAGGGAAACCTCATGGGCTGAGATGGAATCCAGGGGATAACCTAGTGACAGGTGGGCCCAAAGCGCATAGAGCTCCAGCTGTGCTCTCGCATCTTCATCTCCTTTGCCTGTCTTCCAATCGAAGATCAGATAACGCCCGTCCTGAGTTGCAAAGGCGAGGTCAACTTTCACGATCACTTTAATGCCGGCAATTGCAAAGGTAGTCGCGCCGTCGCCCCAGGCCGGGGGCTCAACCAAGTGATCTCTGCCGGCACAGAACGCGCGAGATATATTGTGGGCGGTGTCCAGGCTCTGGAAGTTCGATAGACACGTGCGAATGTGCTTCAAAGCATCGTCGATGGACTCGGCATCCTCAATGTCGTACTCGTGCTCGAAGAGAGCGGCAAAAGCTTGACCCCCGGAACTCTTGCCCTGGCGTCGATAGCGACGACTCTCTGAGAATTCCCACTGCATCCTGGCGAGACCTTCGGCTTTCCCTGCCAGTCCTCCATATGGAAGAGGGCGGCTGTCTCTCAAGCGCCGGAAATATTCCGCTAGGGTTTGGTGGACGACATCGCCTTTCCACATAGCAATGGCTTTAAGGCGCTTGAGCAGAAAAAGGTCACGCAACCGAGGGTCGGGATGTTCCCAGTGTGCGTCGGCACAGTATTGGAAGAAAAACTGCCGCTGGCATGTAGCCATGGTCTGTGCTCGCGAGTGCGACCATTGGCGAAACTGCTCTGGATGGGAAGCAGGCATCGTACCTGACTTCATGCGCCCCCCTGCGTGGGGTAGAGCCGCTCCCCAATCATGTCCTGCCATTCGGAAAAACGCTCCGACGCAAAGAGACAATTGACCATCGCAATGTTGACCAACTCTTGAAGGTTTTCCGTGCCCTCGAAAGCGAGACTCTGCGGCGGTGAGATCAAAGGCTTGCTATAAAAGGGAAATCCGCGCAGTGCACTCTCATCTTGTGCGGCCCGAACGACTGCCAGTATCAGTGGGAATGGACACATCTGGTTGAAAAGAGGCGGTCTGACTCGACGGTCAAGGAATCGCTCCCATAGGTCATGGCTCGCGAGCTTTAGCGGTTCATCGGCAAAATTGTCGTGGAGGGCTAGCATGCATGCCTGTGTCCTTGCAGCGTTTGGTGGATGTTCATCGTTTAGGTCAATCTCATATGGCCCCGACAGGGACGTGAGCGAGACATCGACCCAAGAAAAGAGATAGGCGGGACCGGCGACCATGGAGGCAAAGATGTCGCAGAAGAGCTCCTCAAGGCGGAAGTTATTCCAATAAAGCAGCGTCTGTCGAAAGCGTTCTGTCCGTCGGTTCAATTGACTCGTCGTGAGCGCAGGGGCTTGGCGCAACTGCTCCTGGCAATAGGCGAACACTGCCTCGGAGAGACGTGAGCCGATCTCGGGAAATTGCTGATAAACGGTGTGACCGATCTCGTGGTAAAGCCCCAGCCAATCGAGAAAATTCCTCCTCGTGTAGCGAGGCATGTAGAAGATCGGGCATTTCATGATTCCTGGATACATCGATAGGGATCGGTGGAAGGAAACAACTTTGTCAGCCATCCAAGAAATTTGTAGTTCTTGAAGCAAACGCGAAATGATATGGCTCACCCTCAGTTCTTCGAGTCCCTCATGCCGCAAGGCTGGCAAATAGGACTCCTCTAACAGTTCGAGGCGCTGGCGGATGCGCGCCAGAGTCACCTGCTGGCGGCGAAACAGCTGCGGAAGGTCTAAAGCCTGCAGAGCACGGGTGAGTCTAAGCAGTTCTTCGATCTCATCACAGACACTGTGCAATTCAACGAAAAGAGCCTGGTGCTCTCTCCCCACAGATAAATCCGTCAGGGCCTCTCTTGCATAAGCGAGTTTGCGGCTGAACTCGCCGATCTTCGCTGCAACGTAATCTCTCATTCATACCTTGCTGAGGGCCACCAGGTCCCGCGCCAATTCAGTGTCGAGAAAATCCACCAATTGTTCGAGAAGCTCCCAATCCGCTGCCTCGATGGGCTCTTCGCTCTGTAGATGTTGGACTGTCCTCTTGATGTCTTCGAGCCAATCTTGGCGGGGCCTGCCCTGGGCGTCTAATTGGGACAGTATATTCTCGGCTGCGCGTTCATCCCGCGTTTTGGAGACAGCCAATTGCCCGTGTTCGGCACGGAGGATTACTCCCCTCAAGATTTCAAGGAACTCAACGAGAATCTTGCGACTTGTCTGGAGGTGTCCAGCTTTGTAGCCGAGCGCCTCCGCTTTTCCAGCAGCGTGAAGCTGGAGTTGCAGCAGCGCGTCGTTGATTTGTCCAAGCAGTTGCTCGTCGCTCGCGGTCTTTGATGCCAATGCAGCGAGTATGGTCATCATTCACCTCCCAATCAGTTGGAGTCTTACTTCCGCTGTCGACGTTCTGTCCTCAGATAACCAATAAAGTTGCGTACTCGGTTCAGTTCGTTACGAGTGAGATCCTTCAAAAGCGCTGCGGTCACTTCTTGATTCCGGTTGGCGCTGGTGGGCTCAGCGACTCCGGTGGGATATCCCGCCAGTTTCATGAGCGAAGGGAAAGGGACACCGTAGAAGTTAGCGAGCTTGAAGAGCACTTCAGGAGAGGGACGCTTAATCCTGTTATGTTCGAGAAGATTGAGATAGCCGTTGGATACGCCGATCTTCTCTTCCAAGTCACGAAACGTCAGCCCTTTCCCCTGCCGTAAGTCCCCAAGGTACTGACCAAGCGTTGCCATGGCACCTCTCCGATAGCGCAATGGTCAAAATACCATCGCACGCTCCTCGTGTCAAGCGGACACTTCTGATATAAAGCAGAAGCAAGTGCTTTACATGTAGGGCGTGTTTGGTGTAGCCTGAGAACCGGTTGGCACCCGCCTCCTGTGGTGCGTTAGCAAAGGGCAGCGTCGGTACCGGAGGAACGACAGTGGCATACGACGACAAGATGTTAAGCCGAATTTACGACCGCACGAGCGGCTATTGCCATATCTGCGGAAGAAAGATGAGCTTCACAAACTACGCTCGCCCTGGCAGGAAAGGCGCTTGGGAGATCGAGCACTCGGTTCCGCGCTCCAAGGGCGGAACGGATCATGCGAACAATCTATTTGGCGCGCACATCGCTTGTAATCGCGACAAATCAGACCACGCCACTAAGACCGCCCGAGACTGGCACGGGAGAAAGCGAGCGCCCCTTTCACGCGAGCAAAGAAAGAAAGCGCAAACATCCAACACAATAGGGGGAGCCGTGATCGGTGGACTGATCGGTCTGGCTGGGGGGCCGGCGGGAGTGATCGCAGGCTCGTTGATCGGTGCTGGAGTCGGCGGCTCCCTCAAGCCCGAATAAGCCCGCTGTCCAGAAAGAAGTCAAGACACAAATAAGGGAGGTCTGGCGATGGCAAAGAAGACAGTACAATTTAACGAAACTGGGATCGAGAAACTCCCAAATGACAAGCCCGTTGTCTACAAGATTCTCACGGAGGGTGGCAGGAACAACTACACGGGGATTGCCAAGCGCGGTCGCGTCCAGGAAAGGCTAGAAGAGCAATTGCCTCCCGGTAAGGACCATGTTCCGGGCGCGAAAGTTCAAATCGAGCAGATGCCCACGATCAGCGAGGCGGAGGCAAAGGAGGCGCGGATTATCTCCCGTAGCAAGCCGCCCCACAACGAACAGGGGAAATAACCTGCACAGATCGCTGAAATTGTGAAGATTGGTTCCGGCACTGATCGGAAAAGAGAGAAAGGACAAAAAAGATGAAGTATGTTGGCCTAACCGATGATCCTGGGGAGCGCAAGATAGCTCACGGCAGCCCTTCCGACTGGTCGCAGCGCTCATTTGCAGCAGAGAGAGAAGCACGCCAGTGGGAGAAAGAAATGCTTGCCAAGCCCGGCTACAAAGGCGGGCCTGGCGGCGAAGGATGGCGATACGGGTACACATACACGATAACTTCCTACACCCGCGAATAGCGTCACCAGCCTGACGCCGGGTACGTAAAACTCTCCGGCGTGCACCTTAGCTGTCAGGTGTTATCGCTTCAAGGATCTCGGCACTTGCGCGCTGCACGCGCTCCAGCGATTCTGCCAGAGTGTCCTTGTCGCCGGTGTATAGCTGAATGTATTCAACAGAGCCCCGAGCTTGGAGGCCGATGGCTTCGCAAACGACGTAGGCGACGGCCTCGGCTTCGGTCTCGCGGACTCGCTTCGATGTATCTGTCCGGCGCTCTTTCCGGTGAAGAAGTGAATGCGCCGTCTCATGGGCTAGAGTGGCAAACTCCTCAGCCGGAGACAGACCGGGAAGCAGCACGATCTTTCCAGCAGCGCACTGCCCTTGCGCGGGATAGATTTCGTTAGAGTATTCAAGTTGAATGCCGCGCTCTGCGACGAATCTCTTCAAGTGCTCCGTGTACCCACCTGGGTCACCCTGGACATCTTCGAGTTCGGGAAGGGGCTCGCCGTCTGTGTCCGTCACATCGAAGACGTAAACGGCGTGAAAACCTACTGCGATACGTACACTGCCTTTTTCTTGGCTGATTTTGTGGTCTGTTTTCTTAACGACAATCGGCGCCAAGATCAGAATGCCCTTGGCGCCTTTCTTGACGCAACGCCCAAGCTGCTTCCAAGTCTGGTAGCCAGCGACTCTAGTTGCGTCTGGGCGCTGGGATAGAATCAGCATCAGGTTGCGAAGGCTGTAGCGATGAAATTTCCCCATCGCTGACAGGTAGTTCCGGAGCAGCTCGCTGTGGCCCCTTTCGAGTGCATCACCGAGTTGCTCGATTGCCCTGCTGGCGATTTGCTTTGCTTGCTCGACTTTCATGTTTGTCCTCCGTTTCGGGGAGCTATTGCTCCCTTCACCCCCAGCCGAGGGAGCAATAGCTCCCCGAAACGAGGGACAGAAGCGCAGAGATGGGAGCGACTAGGTCGGAACGATTTGCACGCTGAGTGACACAGCATTTTCGTGGCGCGAGGCGGTGCTAGTGAGGACCGTCGGCGTCGCGTGTTGGACGCCGAGGCGCTAACATCTCGAAGCGGCCAAACGAGGAGAGCAAGCCAGAAAAGCAATCGACGCAAAGCTACTGCGTGCAGCACTTATCCCGAAGCTGGGCCCAATGGAACAGAGGGAACCGAGGTGGTTGGCCGGCGGGGGCGCGGCTTCCTCAGGCCCCGGAGCCGGAAGGGACTAGGTTGCGATATTCCCAGTAATACTCGAGGGCCGCCATCCGCATCCCCTCGCGGCAGCCGGCTTGGTCTGCTTCTGACTTTCGCCAGGGCGTGCACATCGGCTCCGTCGTCATTTGCTGTCGGATAGCCTTTTCGAATTCTTCAAGATTGCGGATTCCATCCTTGAAGTGTGCTTCGAGTCGCGCTCGCGTGATCTTTTGGCCCTCGATGCGAGCGAAACGATACTGCTGAAATTCATGAGTCATGGTTTGTCTCCTTTGTTGGGGTGTTTGGTTCACGAAAAAAAGTGCGGCTGACGCCGCACTTTTTTTGGAAAACGGAAAAGTAGGGGGCACAAAGTAGGGGGCACGCGGAGCGTGCCCCCATGTTTATCCTCAGTGGGTGAGAAATAGCCTCCCGTCTGCATTGAATACTTGGCGCAGAATGACCCTGGCCTGGCAGAGATAACGATGCACGTCCCGCTTCGGAATCCCCAAAGCATCTGCTATAGCCTCAGGGTCAAGGATCGGCCGTCCCCCTCTTTGCCGTTCCCATTTGTCGGGGTCACCCGATGCCGTATACGCGTGCTCTTTGAGGGCCGCATCCGGGCCAAGGGCCGCGATGCATTGAAGCGTCGCGCGAACGGGAGCGCGCAGGTACTCACAGTTGGTCACCTGCTCCAGCAGTTCCCTGGTGATAATGTCCTGCTCGATTGCGTTGCGAAAAGGCTTCCTCGGGGTTCGGACTGTTCTGACATCTGCGACCGGCTGAATCTTTTCGTTTTCCTGTCGCATGAAATAGCGCCGCAAAGTGTTCCTGGTCAGTGCACGGAGAAAATAACGCCGAAATGCGTCCGGCATGGAACTCACACGATGGTTGCGCTGAAACACGTCAATCACAGCCTCGACCGCACCGTCATACATCAATTCAATCTGCCAGTCAGAGGGGTAGAGAAAGATCTTCCTTGCCTTGCGTTGTGCGACCTTCTCCGCCAAGGGTAGAGTGCAAGCGAGAAACAGGTCTAATGCGTTCGGATGGTCGTGGGAGTGGCGATAAACGGCTTCCGCTACTCGAAGGCGGAGCGTCCTGTCGGCGCTGGTGAATAGATAGTGCAGTAGAGCCAACATCTGTCCACTGTCGAGCGATGGAATTTTGTTGCTGGCAAGCAGGTCATTTACGGTCTCAAGCATAGTCTGTGTATCTCCTTTGGTTTGAGGAATTTGGCCCTGGGGGGCCAATTAAAAACATTCGTTTCATAGTGGCGAGGGGTTGAGCGAAGGGAGGCGCTGTCAATCCCCGGAGCGCAGCGGAGCCGCAGGGCGCGGAAGCGAGCACGGCGCGCATTTGGTTCATGCGCCGCGCAGAGCTGCACAAGCGGGATTGACAGGAGGAGCCGACCGGAGTGCCAGACTTCGCCATGAAACGAATGTTGTTCGGCAAGATCAGCCGGGAGGCTGCACCTAGAAATGGGGGTGAGAGTTTGTGGGCGCCGGGTGTGGCACTAGCGGGGTCGTGGAGTCAAGGTTCTGCTGAAGAGTGATCGGCGTTCTGGAGATAATTTCAGCGACGGAGCAATTGCTCCTTCATTGCCAGTCGAGGGAGCAAGGCGTAGAAACGCAGGTGGAGCGCGGGTCCGCGAACTTCAGTTTTCTAATGAAGACCCGGCAGCAATCGTCTGCAACTCTCCGAAGATGTCGGCGTGATGTTGCGTGAGGTAGCGCGTAACTCGGGCGTTGTTGAAAACCTTTTCGAGATAGCCGCACGCGAGAACCAAGTTGAGAACGCTGTCGCCATGAGATTCTTCGACGACCTTCAGATCGCGCTGCAAGGCGTCCATCTCTTGTTCCATCTTCGTGACCTGTTCCGGCGTGAGACCCTGAACAACTTTGTGCTTGTCGGGGTCCAGCAACATGTCCAGGTGCGTGGCCGCGAGCAGCGCCTTTACGTAGGGCTTAGAGAAGTTTCCCGACGCCACCAGCAGCTCGGCTACCTCGATCTGCCGCATCGGTTTCATCTTTTTCAAGAGGGAGAAGGCCGCCGGCGCCATATGCTTGTTCTTGAGAACCTCTGCGGCTTCTTTGCAGATGCCGTTCAGAAGGTCACGCTTTTGTCGAATGCTTGCGACATCCACGTTCAAGACTTTTGCGATGCGCTCCTCTGACACGCCGCTTCGAATGGCCTTCAGGATCATGACGTGTTCTTGAATCGTGGCCATGCGGTTCACACGCTTGTTATAGGTAAATGCCTCGTCGTCAGCCGACACTAGGCAACGGGCGTGTGTTTCGCCGATCTGCTTCAGGACCTCAAGCCGTATGTGTCCGTCCAGCAAGAGATAAGTGCTCGTTTCTGATGTGTCTTTCTGGGGAAACACAATCAGCGGTTCAATGATCCCGATTTCGCGTACAGAAGCCAATACCTGTTGGTATTTCTCACTGCATTTTAGAGACGGCTTGACTTGCTTCAGAGGAAGAATGGCTGCTACCGGCAAGGTCAAACCTTGCAGATCGAATCCCAATGCGACGCGTTTACTCATTTTCGGGCCTCTCGTAAGTCTGAATTCTTTCAGCCAAGTATGCGGGGAGTGTGCCCAGACCTTCAGCGCGCAGCAAGGTCAGGAAGTTTTCGTCAGCCAGTAGCTTCTTCAAGGCTGAGACAACAAACAACAAGCGAGTCTGTGTTATCTGGTGCCTCCTGACCAGTAGCTTTTGCCGGTCTGCCTCTTGCCGATAGGCGCGGACCAGGCCGTCGGCAGTAGCCAGACGGTCTGGGCGACGGTGCGCCCCCTGGTTGGTGCCCTTGCCGTTGGTCTTGCGCATCTCGATGATCCGGCGAACCGCGAGCAACTTACGCCCACGGAGGGTCTTATCTTCATACGCCTGGCAAAGCGCCTTCTGGAGACCCTCCTCATCGGCGTCAGCGATCTGCATCGCCACAGAAAGTGGAATTCGGCCTTTTTCGACCGCATAGAGCAAACGCTCTTCGCCCTTCTTGAGCAAATGAACGACACCGGAGACGTAGCTCTTGGCGACATCGATCTTCTTGGCGATGTCGGCGGTGCTGTAGCCACGCGATTTCAGGTTGCTTATTTCCCGGAGCAGTTCCAGCGGGCGCTGCTGACGCCGGGCAATATTCTCAACGAGACTCATTAGGAAGCACTCTTCCCTCGACGCTTCCCTAACGATCGCGGGTATTTCTGTCTGGCCGAGGGCGGCGAAGGCTTCCAGGCGGCCCTGGCCGCAGACCAAGTCGTAGAGCTTCCCCTCGGCCGGTTCTGGTCGAGCGGTGACAGTGATCGGCCTCTTCAAGCCAATATTGGAAATGTTCGAGACGATGCTCTGGAACACAATTCTGTTGCGGCTGCGTGGGTTCAGCACATTGATTTGTTCGATGGGAATCATCTGAACGCTTGGGGCTGCTTCATTCATGCTGGCTCCGGGATCGGTGAGCGTCGGGCCATGCCGAAGAAGAAATCTAGGGTGTCAAACCGATACGTGTCCAAGCTGACCGGGTTATCTTCCGCCAGAAGAAGTTTTTCGAAGGTAATGTCAAGGCGGGGCAAGAGATAGTAGTCCAAGGCTTTCGCATTTTCGGCGTCCATCCGCATCGCAACGGTGATGTCTGGGGCCAACCCAGTGTCAAAGCGGACGAGCCACCGAAAGGTACCAGAAGGTGTTTGCCGGCAACGCGCGATGACGAGGGATGCGGTGAATTCATCGTTGACCGTCAAGAGATCGGTAGCAGGGTTGCATTCCACGCAGCCGCCGAGTTGCCGAATGCGTTCGATACAATTCGCAACCGTTCGCGGATACATGAGTCGCAACTGCCGGTTCGTCTCGATGAATTGGTAATCGCGGTCAGGCGTGTAGCCAATGAGTTGGTACGCGCGGATCAGGCTCCCAAAGCGGGTGCGATAAATTGAGCTAGAGGCGAGGCCTTCCTCTTCGTCTATGAGGAGACCAGAAAGCCGGCCTTCGCGCTCAAACAGACTGTGGAGATGGGCGAGCAATTCCTCGTTTGTGAATCTTCGGCTGCGCTCCGAAATGATGGTCTGCGCTCTCACAAAAAGGTCAGCCGGCACAATCGATTCGAAAGCGGCATTCTTGCGAATCCACATGTCAGGTGGGTTCTCAACGCGCTTCTTCTTTAGCTTAAATGAGATTCTGTTATAGACATTGTTCCCGATGTATTTCTCATTGGTCAGGACCTCATGTACAGTGCCTCGGGTCCAAGGCCGTCCCTGGTCGCTCTTGACGCCACGTTGATTCAACATGACCGCAAGCTTCGATTCGACCGTCCTGTCCTCGACAAATGTGCGGTATATCCAGCGAACGATCTCGATCTCCTCAGGTGGTCCTGGCACAAGAACGACACGGTCCGTTTGAATGCTCTTTTGCTCTCGCCGATTGAGCAGTCCCTTAGGTTGACCATTGGCGTCACGCAGCATCCTGCGAAGCCCGAAGCCAGAGATACCGCCCTGTCGAAATCCCAGTTCGATAAGACGACACTGCCCAATGAATACCTTCGCGGAGAGTTCGCGGCTATATTCTCCGGCCATCGCCCGCTTCACGCCCTTCACGATGGTCGAGATGGGGCTGCCATCATTCTCGAACTGTTCAGCGCAGTAATGAACTTCGATCCTCGCTCGCCGGCAGATGTACTCGTAGTAGGCGCTTTCGTCGGCGTCCTGGAAACGCCCCCAACGGCTTACGTCATAGACGAGAATGACGCTGAAATCTGCCTGCTGGCTCTCCACATCGTGGATTAACTGTTGAAGAGCATCGCGCCCATCAATCCGGAGGCCACTCTTCCCGGCGTCTGTGTAAGTCCGCACGATCACCATTCCTCGGCTCTCCGCATACTGGCGAAGCACATCCTGCTGGTTTCCCGTCGAATATTGTTGGTGTTCGGTTGACATACGGACATACTCGGCAGCGCGAATTTTCTCAGGGCCAGATGAAGATGATGGCGCGGCTGATCCTCTTATTCCTTCCATCGCGGCTACTCGTCTGAAAGTGATGACTTGTTCGGGGTGCGGGGCACCATGTCTTGCACACTTTCAGGCGTTTCGTTGCTCTGGTTATCAGCAGAGCTCCAAACTGACAGAGACGGCCCCGCATCCCGGGACTCCGCTCAAACAAGGGTGTCTCTTGTATGATGAATTGGAAGGGACTTTCAAAGAGATGTTCTTTTCAAACTCCCCGTCACGAAGAAGCCTTTCCTCAACAATCAGTTACGGGGAGACTAAGTTGTTCCTTTCACCGGGCCTGCGGCGGGTCAGCTTCCCGCAAGACTTGCCAAGCGAGAAAAGATCGCACGTTCAGATCGATGCAGGATGGCCGCAATCAGGCGCAAGTCCTTACATCCTGCGAGACTAAATAGCATCCGGTCATCGTCTCCCGACCAGCGGCTCGAAGCGCGCTCTTGGCCCTTTCTGGCCTCTCGGAACGAACGTCCGTGTCGCGGCCCGGGCCAGCATACGAGAGAAAACTGGCAGCAGGAATGTGTGTTCCAAGGTCCAGGAGGGCCGTCGAATTGCCAGACCAGGAGGTCCTTTGTCCTGAAACATCGGACCTGCGGAACTGCGATGCTCTTTACAAGGACTGCCAGCCGACGCAGTTGATCCGAAAGGCGCACTCTTCCAGTATCGCGGCAGGCTTCAAAGCGTTGACCCTCGCGATAGCGTTTCAAGTAGTTCGGGTTTTTGTCCCACCATTTTTTCTGACTGTATCGACATTGCTCGCGATACCCGGAGTCGGTTGCGAGCTTCCTGCGATGGTAGTCAGCGCGCCTCCGTCGTTGGCACTTGACGGCACTGCACGCACGTTGTTTCGGGTGGTAGAAGTTAGGGCAGAATTTCTGCTTGCAGTAGACGCAGGTCTTCTCTCGCATGGCGTATGCTGAGGCGCACAGGCTAGAAGGCGTGACAATAGTGAGAGTTGGATTGGCAGCCGTCTATGTCTTTTTGGGCTCCCCGGACGGCGTCCTAGGTTCCTCAGTGCGCCGGGTAGCGGGGCCAGGTGTGATTTCCAGCTGATCGTCAAGGAATACCCGAATCTGTTTCGCGAGGTCGATTGGGGCAGGCACTTTATAATCCTCGTTGCCTGGGCTCATTAACAAACCATCGACGAATACTGAGTGCGGGTCCGCATCCTCGGGCTCTATCAATGCGAAAAAGAGAATGGCTTCGTCCTTCCGGCAGACGTAGGGCTGCCGTTCCTGCCGATCTAAGAGCAAACAATGGGCAGGTTCCAGGCGCTCGCCCTGTCGGGCAGTGCTCCCTCCCAACCGCTTTTGTGGGGCTGATCGTCCTCCCGCAGCGAAGACACCATAAAGCGTGGGGTACCGACCTTCAGGCAGATGAGGGGCAATGATGGGATGGCGCAGGAACTGAAGCCACAAGTCTTGATCCGAGGGGATGTCGTCACCGCCATCGCAGAAGCCAAAACTTCGGGTCCTCGGAGAGAAACCAAACCCAACAAAACGTAGCGTTCCCCGGTAGCCCAAGGCTTCCTCCAATCTAGGGGGCACTGGAAACCCAAGCCGTTGGCCGCCGACTATCGTGGGAGACAAACCACTAGGATCAGGAATCTGGCGGCCCGTTTTTCGGGCAGCGATCTTCATGCCGGCGACAAAGCGCCTGTGCGCCTTGGATGTGGCCAACCGCGGAGAATGAAGAGCTTTCATATAGGATTCCCCTCGGTACTCGATATTGGCGCGACTGTGATCGTGCGTGGAGACTTCTTTTGCTTCAAATTGGACGCCAATCGTGCGCCTATCTGTTCAGAGTGCCGGTTTTGTCAAAACGTCAATCGACGGCTGCCCCCGGCACTATGTCGGCAAAGAGGTGTCGTAGGCCTTCCGGTTCACCGGCCCTCAAGTATGCTTTGTATGCGTCATCGATAACCGAGTGTGCTTCTTCCTCCCTTCCTGCAGCCCCAAGAGCGAATGAGTAGAACAACCAGAGACTCGGGTCAGACCTGTCCGCTTCTAGCGCTTTCAAACAACACCTGACCTCTTCTTCGTACAAACCCATCTGATGGTACGTCAATGCCTGGCCGATCCATGTTTTGATGTTCTTGCCAGTATTCTCGGGTTCCAATTGCAGCGAGCGTTCAAAAGTCTCTAGGGCGCGCCGCAAAAGCCGCTGATTCTCATGCTCAGCATCATGAACCTGGTAGAGGGCCATTCGGCGCAGAGCAAGGCCCAAGTTGAGCCATGCTCCAGCGTTTCCGGGACTCCTCTGATGGTGGAGCAAAGTCAGAGCAAGGAGCTCTGGCGGAGAAACAGCGAGTGCCGGAATGATCGCGTGATCTTCATTCATCCCGCCTAAGAATTTGCTCGCGAACTCCGTCAGCTTGGGTGCCGGATTCCCTTGCACCGCTCTTGCGGCATACCACTCAAGGATCTCCCGGATTTCGGGAGGGACATTGGCAAGGAATTTGCTCTCGCCGTCGCTGGGTGCGTTAGTCACTAGGCCCCGAAACAGCAGTTGGTGCCGGTAGAGCTCCTGATTCAATCTGAACCAACTGGGCTCCCGCGCTAGGCATCGGTTGCCCAAGTTCCACTCTCTTGCCCTTGGCGTAGATCGCGTGACGGCCATGGCTTTTCTGCCATTCGGCAAGCGTCGCGGTTCGATCCACATGCTCGATGACTTTTCGCCAGCCACCGCCATAGTAAGCGCAAAAACTGATTTCACCTTGTTGCGATGCGACCACCGTGGTCGAATTCTTGAGTGTCGAACAGTCGTAATTGAAAGCGTCCTGGAACCACATGCCGTTAACAGTCATGAGTCTCCAGCGTCCATTGTTGGAATACGCGTCCGCAGACCAATGGCCGCTGCTGTCGGCAACCCGGTAGATACACTCGTCAAGCAGGCCTCGGAGCTGGCCGACATCAAGCCCCGAGGGAGCCTTCCTGCAATCGAAATTGCGGAGTACGGACAACCAGACAAAGGCCTTTGTAAGCGCCGGTCCTCTTGCGGAGTCCGTTATATCCACGACATCGCGCAAAAACCGCTCCAAGTTGAAAAACGCTGTCAGCGGCACAGCTTGCTTCGTGGCCCGGTCTAGGAGCAACACACTGAAAATCCCGCGATCAGCGTGTGTGTCACTGAAGAGGCTTCCGAGCTTCGCGTCCGGGTTCAGAACGTCGCATAAATGCGCGAATATCCCATAGGCCGAGACCGGGAACCAGTCACGCATTGGCTGCCAGTCGATTACCCCCTGCTCTTGCAGGTCGTAGGCGAGTTGCGAGAGCGGATAGCGTCGAGCGTATCGCTCATCGGCGGATACGCCTTCGTCCCTTCCGGCAAACATGAGGGGCTGGAAAACTACCCCGTGAATTTTGTCCATGTTCTGGATCGCGAAACGAACAAGGTCACCAAGCCCATCGTTGTTGAGACCGTTGACCACGGTTACTTGCAGAGTAGCGCGCATTCCTGCTGCTGCGATGTTCTCCAGCGCCCGGCGCTTCACTTCCACGTAATTTCCGATCCCGCGATGCTTGGTCTTGTCCTCGGAGACGCCATCACATTGCAGGTACACGCCGTGCAGGCCAGCCGCCCTCGCCTCGAAAGCAAAGTCAGCGGTCTCTGCAAAACGTATGCCGTTCGTCGCAACATGGAGTCTGTGGAAGCCCATGCTTTTCGCGTGCCGGATAGCCTCCAGAAAAATTGGTGAAATTGTGGGCTCACCGCCGGAGAAAAGAACGTTGATTTCACGTTGGGGCTTAAAGGAAACAGCATTCTCGAACAGGGTCTTGATGTCGGCCATATCCAATTCGTGGACGTAGCCAACAGCGTTCGCGTCCATGAAGCATGGCGAACAGACCATGTTGCAACGGTTGGTCAGATCTACGATCAGGAAGCTTCCCCGGCCTGCCTCGACGCTGTTGGAACCGTGATTGTGCACGCCTTGGTCGTCAGTGCACTCGAAATCTGCACCGAAGGCAAGGCGTTCCATTTTGCGAAAGAAGTCTGGATGATTGGATAGCACGTCTTCGAACGGGCCGTGCTTTTCGCAAGCCTTGCGCATGAGGATGTGGCCGCACTCCTCCACTATCTCTGCGTCAATGGTGCCGGGATGCTCTCCGAAATAGGCGAGGTCACGTTCACTCCGGAGAACTGCCTCTATCGCTTCGCGGTTGCAATCGGGGCACAGGGACAGCGTTCTCCGGGGAACCCCAGTGGGCATTGGCCCACGTTCCCGCCGCTTGAGAAGTCGGCCAGGAGCCCACGTTGGGCTCGGTAATGTGCCTTCGGGGATCGCGCGGTTGACGGCCTGCGTCGCAATCCAGGCTGCGTTGGATGAGGAATGGTAGAGATGAGTGATTGGCGAGGACATGGAATTAGCCTCCTGTAAGAGCTTCGTTCGCAAGGGCGGGACGAAAATAGGGTGGCAAGGTAAAACTCCCTTTCGGGCCGCGTCATTATATCCCATTTGTCGACTGCGCTGGCCACTGTGGTAGTGGGCCACATGTCTTGTTGCCAAGCCGCGCGGCCATGATGCGACACCCGCGTCCGAACGGATCAGCCGTGCAGCTTCACTGGCCGGGCTCACGGAAGCGGCGCCAAGGTTGCGGCGTTCCTTGCTGGGCTACTGAACTAAGCCCCGGCCCCTTGTGAACCCCGTCTTGGCCACCCGCAACAAGAGGAACTTCTAAGAGGTACTTTACCTCTCGCGATATTCTACTCCGGAGTTAAAGCTGACTCGACGGAGGTCCGAAATGCAATGTGTTTATACATCTCCCGCAGGATTGTGCGACGGTAAGGCTCCTCTCTCGCAGAACGAACACTACTTACCTCGCGCGCTCGGAAACTTCCAAAACGACGAGCGGCTCGTCGATCGAATCTGCGATAACTGTCAGAAGGTGTTCTCCCAACTCGAAGACGTATTCGCGCACAACAGCCCCGAGGCGTTCTTTCGGGAAATGGTCGGTCGCGTAGGGAGGAAAAATCACAAAGGGAAGAATATTTTCTACGAGCCGACATTCGGCATCCCGCCGCTGGCGATCTTGGGAAAACATCCAGGCCACGATTTTGAGATTCTTTGGGAGTTGATTCCCGACCCGGCGACCTCCACAAACCACAGGTGCGCGCCGATGACCCAACTCGTTTTCATTTCGAAGGATGGTAAGACGCTTAGACTTCCGTTTCGATCAGGCAGGTGGACCGTCGAACGAATTAGGGAAATTCTTAAACAGAGCGGAATCGCCGGAGATCAAATTGTGGTAGTCGGTAATGGTGACGAGGAACATGCGGAAATGAAGGCGCTGACCGACGCGCTGGCTCCAGCGGGCAAAGACCAAGAGGTCGCGCCGCTGGCACACGGTGCCGAGATCGACGGCGAGATGAAGGCGAAGATTTCCGAGAAATATGTTCGCGCGATCGCGAAGATCGGGTTTCACTTCTTTCTAAAGTACTTTCCGAACTTTTCCGGAGTCGAAGCAGAATTCGACGACATAAAGCGGTTTATTTATAACGGCAAGGCCGGTCGCCAGGTGGTCCGGATTTTGGACGAGCCGTTTCTAAGAGACCTGCAACAGCAAGGCGCACGACTAAACAAATGGTGCCATCTAGTTAGCGCACAGAGCGACAGAAACGGAATCGAATCGCGAATCCAATTCTTTGCCGGGCCCGAAGTCCAACCGTTGGTATGGAGCATTGTGATTAGCACGAACCCGTCGGAGCACGTTCAATCGACGGGATACGCCTTCGTGTACTTCGACGATGTGACCGATGAATACCAAGGCAAGCGGACCGGGCTTATCGCTGTCTGAATGTCAGTCTACCCTTCGGGGATCAGGGAGGTGTGACTCGCCCTAGGGTGCCTGGCTACTGGCCACGGGGCAAAATAGCCGCTAAGCTATTCCTATGAAGCGAGCTGCCTACTGCCTCTTTCAGACGCCACTCGGCACCTGCGGGCTCGGCTGGCTCGATACCGGAGATTCCCGCAGCGTGCCGGCCGTGGCCTTCCTCCAGTTGCCGGAAGCAACTCCGCAGGCCACGGAAGAGCGCATCGCGCGGGAGTTCGGCGGGAAAAGAATGGGCGCGCCGCCCGCTGCCATTGCCCGGGTCATCCAAAGAGTCGGCAGGTATCTGGGTGGGGATCTTCAGGACCTTCGTGATGTTCCGCTGAACTTGTGCGCCGTCGCACCTTGTGACCGGCAGGTGTACCGAGCGGCGCTCGAGATTCCGCCGGGGGAAACCCGGACCTATTCCGAAGTGGCTAGGGTCGTAGGTCGGCCGACAGAGGCGCGCACCGTCGGACAGGCCCTGGCCAGGAATCCCATTCCCATAATTATCCCGTGTCATCGGGTTCTCGCCTCCAACGGCCGACTGGGAGTCTTCTCGACTCAAGGGGAGAGAGTGATCAAGGCAAAATTACTGGAACTCGAGAGGGCTAGGTTTGAGTAGCACCACTAGCGCAGTTGTCGTTCCCACAGAAGGTTTGGGCAACACCCTATCTTGCACCCGATGGTTTTCGTTTGGATGTGTTGCGTTATATTCGTGGATCATCTCTGCCTTGAGCGCCGAGCAGATGAGATCACTCGTCCAGGGAATGTTGCTCGACTTGTTGACGCTCTACTTCCCTGGGCTGTGAAGGTCCTGCCGAGGATGGCTCCTCGCTGAGCGAACCGTGCTCGTCCCTCAGATCGCTGCTTTTCTCCGCGTCGAGCGCGGACTCCTTTGACGCCTCTTTGCTCAATTCATGGCCCAGAGCGTCGGCATCGTCGGTGTAAATTTGCGCGTCATACCGTGCGCGAGAGACGGCCACATATCCCAGCCTCGTGTTGATGAGGTCGTGGTGTGCCTGTTCAGTGTCCACATGCACTAAGACGCGGTCGGAAGTGAGTCCCTGGCTGCTGTGGCTGGTGACGGCGTAGCCGAAGTCCAGATGTGGGTGATCGCGGATGTTGAACTGCACTTCCCGATCCGAGTCCAGCCTGACAGTGACATTGCCTTCGGCATCTACATCCTCAAGAGTCCCAAGCTGCCGGTTGGCAATCCGCTCCTCGCCGTATGGCGCGGTGAATTGGACGCGATCTCCCTGCGAGAAATTTCGCTCCTCCTCCCTGTAAACCGTCACGCCTTGTAATCGTCGCGGGTCATATGTAACTTGCTCGGCTCCAGCACGTTCAACTCTAAGAAGATTCCGTTCTCGATCAATGTCAGCGACACGGGCGTACTCTCCAGCCTCTATACCAAGTACCCGGCTCCCTCGGCTGTAGCGCAGAGTGTCGCCGACCTGGTACTGCGCGGCCCATTGACGATCGGCTCCGGTCAACTCCTGGCGAGGAACAAGCACTCTCAGGGGGTGGTCTCGCTCTCCGATTGCGCCCCTGGCTTGCAACTGCGCGTGAATTGTTTCGTTGATGTCCCGCCGGGACTTGTTGTCGGGTGAGACTACCAGGGTGTGCTCCGGGTCCTCAGCATAATCCTTCGCTATCGCAGCAAGCCGCTCCTGGCGGTCCCCGACCTGGTGAACACGGCCCTGCTGATGGAGATTCTCGACGGCCTCCCGTACCTGGCCCCGTGCAAGCTGTTCAACAGCGAGCTTCAGCGACGGGTCCTTCTGCCGGATAATTTCGTCCAGGTGGGCGGTGCGCATGCCCGCCTCCTGAAGCTGTTCGAACGGTTTGCCGGCTTCCACCCCCTGGTGCTGCCGGATGTCACCGACAAGGATCACGCGGTCGCGCTCATGGAGCCGATGCAAGAAATCGTTGACTTGTCGAGTGCTGGCGAGGCTCGACTCATCCACGATGTAAAGGCGTTGGTGCTCCCCATCCTCGGCACGTGGCCTGGCCAGATGATATTGGAGAGTTTTCGAACGGATGCCCGCTTCTTCAAGCTGTTGAGCGGCGCGAGATGTCGGAGCAAACCCCTCGACTTGAAAGCCCTCGCGTTCCGCTGCCTCTCTGATTGCGGCCAAAGCCGTCGTCTTGCCTGTTCCCGCGCTTCCCTGTAGGCCCACAACTTGATCTCGACTCTTCAGGATTTCTTCAACGGTTTCCCGTTGCCTGCTTGATAGGCGCGAAAACGTTTCCGACTCTAAGTGCGGCTTCGATGCAATGGGCCCGTGCTGATGCTGGCCAGCTTGCATCTGGGCGATGTTATCGCGTTCCAACTGCAGCATCTCGCGTGTGGTAAGGATGCGCTGCGCTGCCCCAGTCCGGCCCCTGGATACGTCAACCAATTCCCCCGATTGGAGGCGACTCTCAAAATCCGCCTGGATTGCATGGAAGCTGACCTTTCCAAGGCCTCGCCTAAGTGCGTCACGCATGAGTTCGCGTTCGCCAACTGTGGCCTCCCGCTCGATATGGCGGTCACGGGAGAAAGTCACTGCTTCCCGTGCGTGGCGGTTCTCCGCGCCGGGTTTGTGGTTTTCCTCGAGTATTCTCTCCCGTGCGCGTTGGACTACTCGCTCGGGCTGATTGCCGAAGGCTGCTGCCAGGTTGCGCTGTCTTTCGAGCATTTCTTCGGCGCTCAGGGGACTCTTTGCATCTCGCGTGCGATGAGCGGCTATCTGAGCGGCGCCGGCTCCTTCCAAACCCTCCTTTTCGAGGTGCGCCCTTATCTGCTGGCTGCGGAGACTATTCGCTTCCAGGTACTCTCGGGTGTAGCCCTTAATCTCGGGGGCGCCATTCTTGCCCGGCTCGATCTCATAGCCAAGCTGCTTCAGGCGATAGCCGAGTTCGGCTTGGTAAACCGCAGTGCCGTATTTCTGGCTCTTGTACATTTCCTGCGGCTGGATCGCGTGGGTCTGTCCATCCTGCGTCACAGTGACGTTGAAAAACACGGCGTGAGTGTGAAGTTGTGGTGCGGCGTACCCGTCCACAGGGCGCGCGCTATCGTGCTCGAATTTCACGGCAACCCACTTGCCGGTTGTCTCCGCCGGATGGTTCCCTCCGATGCGCGCCTGCACAAATCGCTCCATCTCATCTAGCGCGACGCGAACGCTTTCGCCGTGCGCTGTGCGCACCCGTTCGTCTTCGCCCACCAAGGCCGTCAGGGAAACGCTTTTCGGCGCGCTGAAAGTCGCATCCCAACCAGCACGGTGTTCCATGGTCTTGACGAGTTCACCGTTTTCGCCCTTGTACGTGAATGACGCGCGGTGCCTCACAAGCTGCTCCCCGGTCATTGGGTGCTGCCCGTTGGCTAACCGTTGGAAGTGATCTTCGGAGGCCTTTCCGTCTAGGCCCCATTCCTCGGCGAGTCTGCCTTGCCACTCGCCCAGCAGTTGTCCTTGATGGCTGTAATACGCCTGTTCAGCGCTGGTGAATTCCTTTGAATGGTAGGCCTGAGCCTGGCTGGCGCTGAGTGGCTTAGAGATGGTTACCATCGCCGGTGTATTCCTCTCATTCAAATATCTCCAGTACAGCATCCGACCCCTGGTCGTGACTTTTCTCCGTCTTCGGTGGCGGTGGTTGATCTGGCGGTTTCTCCGTAGTGCTGCTTTCATCGGCTGCCGCTGGGCTGGCTGCGGCATTGGCGAGCGATAACGGCTCAAGTTCCGGCAAGGGCCGCGGGAGAAGCGCCGGCTGCCTTTGCTCAGCCGGTCTATACGGAAAGCTGAGGGGCACGACGAGGTCCCGAGATTTGAGATAGCCTGTCAGGTTGTGTAACGCCGCGATAGTCGATGCCATCACGAGCGGTTCGGTTCGCCGCTGCCAGTGGGAGGTCTTGCTTCGCTGCCACTTCAGAAAGGAGGGAACGCTTTCGGTATGGCTCACTTCCAAGCGCGCAATTTCAATCTCGCCGATCGAGCGGCTGATCCATTCGGCTGCATCGGGCTCGCTCGTGCGTAGGAAGATCTTGGTCATCGGTTGAGAGAGCATCACCTCTGCCTGATGACCATAGAGAGAGTGCAATTGGCTGCGTCCCTGAAAACCGAGCACAAGGCAAACGTTCGCTTTGCGACCTTCCGTGATGAGTGTCGCCAACTGTGGCAGACGCTGGAGGCTGGCCAATTCGTCCAATATGATCCAGACTGGCGTTCCCTGTTGGCCGAACTCCATCAGCCGGAGAAAGAGGGAGTCGAGCCACATGCTGATGAGTGGTCGCAGGCTATCTCGGTGGGTCGGTACACTCGGAAGAAAAAGACATCCTTTAGGCTGTCGTGCCCAACTGACCGCGCTCCATCTGCCTCGGGCCTCGCGCTCGCTGGGAAGAAGCTGAAACCCGGCGGCTGCCTGGTTCAAGGTGGCCAGCACGGCAGCTCTCTGGCCGGGTGCGCTCCTGGGGATCATCGCTTCAAGCTCTGTCCCAGCAATGCGCCGGTCAATCTCGGCCGGATTCTTCATCCACAGCGTCAACTCCTGGGGAGTGGGCCGATAGCGCAGCAAGTGAGCGAATATCTTTCGCGATGCTTCTGCGAAGAACGGATTCTCCCGTGGCTTGTCCGGGAAAAGAGACCCTGCCAGAGCTAACGATTCCGCCGGATATTGGACTTCATCGCTGGGAGTCCAAAAGGGCATGCGCTGGTCTATCGGGTTCAGGATCACGTCGGAATCGGGATCGTAAAATTGCGGCGTGAATTCGAGCGCGGGGTCGTAGACAACCGCACATGCCTGACGTGCGCGAACTTGAACGAACATTTGACGAATGAGCAATGACTTGCCTACTCCCGTGTCTCCCCCCAATAGAAATTGGCTGTTCTCCTCATGCCGGGCGATGCGAACTATGCAGCGTTTGGGCTCCCGACGAAGTAAGCTCTGCCATCGCGTGAGTGGTTCGAAGGTCTCAAACCCGATGCCATCCGAACGCCTTAGGCGATTGAATTCGGAAGGAGTAACCATTTGCGGTCCACGGAGAATGTAGCCGTGTTTGTTCTGCCTCTTAGTCCTGAAGCTTTTGAGGATCGCCCAAGGAACCACCCAACAGGCACATACCAGGCCGGGTAGACTCGGCCAGCGAATCAATTCCCACGGAGTCTTGCCGTGGTAGATTCGCTGGCTCAGCCACTCATAGGCAGTAGCAGAATCAAAGTGCTCATACATGCGCCATTCCACGGCCGTCGCGCCTTGGGATCGCGCGTAGGGCGATAGTACGTAGCCCAGCCCCGGGCTTGGCGTGGTAGTTGTCGTGGCAAGGCGGATGACGTCCTCGTTCCCAGCTAGGCGCCACCCGGCGGGATAGAGAACGAAGAGAAAGCTGTAAGTGCCTTTTCCTTGGTACGCGATGGTCGAAAGGTAGCTGTCGAAGTAGCGGCTTTCGAGCTTGGTCCAATGCAGCGCCATGTTGATCGTGATGCAGGTCCAGGAAAGAAACCCGCAGAGGTAAATCTGCACGAAGATCCTTCGCACCGTCATAGGGTTTCCTTCGAGGCTTGGGGCTGGCTAACGGGGCCGGACTTAGAATCGGCAAGCACTTGGGAGAGGAGCTCATTCGCTCGCTTGAGCTTGGTTTGGTCGGCGCGCTCAACGAACGCTCGCATCTGTTCCCGGTTCACCTTGCCTTCGCTCGTAAAGGCGTAAATGAGGTTCGCTACGATGGTCCGGAGGGCAATGACCTCGGCGAGGATTGCTTGCTCTGTTGGGAAGGGCCGCGCGCAGGCGGCGAGAAGGGCCTCGCGGCACCATTCGCTAAGTGAGAGGCGCCTGTCGCCGGCGCATCCCTGCAATCGGTCGAACTCCTCTTGCGTAACCTTTGTCCCCACAGATCTGGTGCGTGTTGGTGGCTTGGTCTTCATGGCAGAAGCTCAGCCCCACCAGTGCGAAGAAAGCGAAGAAACTGCCGAAGACCAAGCGAATCAGAAGGTTCGCATTTGGCAACCGAAGTCTGTCGGTAAGGTGCGAGTGCCGGACTAAGCCCCGCGAAAACAAGTGGTTCGCCGGAGGGAACCAGCGGTTGCCGTACAGTACCCTGCAAGGGGTGACGTGTCAAAAAAATAAGCCGGTGCCGAAGGCACCGCGAAGTGGAGAAGCACATAGTCAGGCCCCGGCGCCCACGGCTGTGCCTCGGATGGAAGCGTGATCGCGTCGGGCGAACTGCTCGATGGCGTCACGGTGAATTAACACACGGCGCCCGATGCGGCGGGCGGGGAGTTGTCGGCTGAGAATGAGGGAATGCAGACTGCGAAGCGAAATTGACAGCAATTGCGCGGCCTCGCGCTTTGTGTACAGGACCTTTTCATTTACGGGCATTCAGGAGCCCTCCTTGCTGATCGTCCTCTAGTAGGACTATATTATCCGCGCGAAGGATTTCACGATTTTGCTTGCATGTCAACACAAAAAGGACTACATTATCCTGTACACGGAAGGAGTGAAACCGAGCAATGGCAAGCCCCCTTGTCGAATATGTTGCGAAGTGCATCCGGGAATTCCGCACGAGCTATGGCGGTGGGGCCGGTATTTCCCAAGACGCCCTCGCCAAGGCTGTGGGGGTTGCAAGCAATACCATCTCCCGTTGGGAGACGGCGACGTACCGGCCCACTCTGGAAGACCTTGAAAAACTGGCCGCTTTCTTCGGCAAGTCCGTGGCTGATTTCCTTCCTCCGGCGGCCAACAGGACAGAGCGGGATGAGAGAATTGAGGCCTTGGTCCGAACGGCAAAGCAGTTAGAGGACCGAGACGTGGAAGAGCTTCGACGCTACGCAGAATTCCGCCGTTCCCGGCGCGTTTACACAAGGGTACCTGCCGGCAGAAAGCCGAAGAGGTGAGTGCTGCGACCGGCGAATGGGTCTGGGAGGATGATATGAAACCGACACGGGGAGTCTTCGAGAAGGAGCCCGGCTCAGGAGTGTACTGGATACGCTATGCCGATGCTGGGGGCAAAATTCGGCGCGAGAAAGTCGGCACGGCTGAGGCTGCTGAAACTCGGCTCAAGCTCCGAAAAGAGGAGGCGAAGCTTGGTACGTTGCCCCGCTTGGCTTGGCGACGCCACCCGACAGTGTTCCGCAGGATCGCCGAAGACGCATTGGCGTATGCGGATCAGCACAAGCGAAGTGCCGATGACGATCACAGTCGGATGGAAAAGCTTCTCGATTGGTTCGCAGATCGCGCGGCTGATTCCATCACTCCCCGCGAGATAGAACTCCGCTTTCAGGGAGAAAAATGGACTCCCGCCACGTGGAACCGTTATCGTGCCTTGCTATCCCTTACCTATCGCCTAGCGATTCGGTCCGGGAAAGTAAGGGAAAATCCAGCGCGCTTGGTACAACATAAGACGGAGAACAATGGCCGGGTACGTTTCCTCACGCCAGCAGAAGAAGAGAAACTTCGGAAGACAATCCGTGAGAGATTCCCTGAACACGAGCCAGAGCTTGATCTCGCGTTGCATACCGGACTCAGACAGGGGGAGCAGTACGGCGCGCGATGGCGAGACGTGAACTTCGACCAGCGCGTGCTCACGATACCGCTCGACAAGGGCGGCAAGACTAGCCACGTCCCGTTAAATGGTTTGGCATTTCTGGCCTTGAAAGAATTGCGTCGGCAGCATGGCACGCGGGAATTTGTTTGCGGCGGGTTGCAAAGCCCTCGCGCATGGTTTGAAACCGCAATTGAAGCCGCCGAAGTGAAGGACTTCACGTGGCATTGCTTGCGCCACACTTTCGCAAGTCGTCTGGTGATGAGCGGAGCGGATCTGCGGACTGTTGCTGAATTACTGCGCGACAAGACGCTCGCGATGGTGATGCGATACGCACATCTCGCGCCAGACTACAAGATGGAGGCTCTGGAACGCATGGCCACCACGTTCCCAGAGTCCAAGACTGACACCAATCTAGCACCAGCGATTGAGACCGAAAAAGTGGCAACACAACTTGTGCAATAACTTCTGTTACGCCTTATAGTTAGAAAAGGGGGCCCGTAGCTCAGCCGGTTAGAGCAGCGGACTCATAATGCGCCCGAAACCATTTTGCACGTCGGCGAATGGCAGCGCAGCAAAGCGCACGACAGAGAGAATCGCCAGTGTTTATGAGGCTTCCCGCGATTGCCTTCGGCGCAGGCCGCTGAGCCGAAGCGCAGCGAGGAGAAAAACGAACTGCCACCAGAACTGCCACCAAGATCGGCCGGGCGAGGCGTCCCCGCGCTCGCTTTTACAGGAATTGCCTGGGGCTTCCGAGCGCTATGCGCGGAACGGTGCGCTTGCGGTGCGATTCAGGTCTGCGTGTCGCTGCGCGTTCGTGCGCGGTGCACTCGGCGCCAGGCGCGAGAGCGTCATCGGATGGTTAGGATCGCGCAAGGAGTGCCGCGCGCTTAGCGGCGCGCGGGCACTGCGAGAAAAACTGCGAGGGCCTAATACGATGAGGCTCGCCGGTGTCACGCGTGGCTCAGAGAGCTTCTAAGAGCGAAGTCCCACTCTGCCCAACGCCGTCCCTTGCTATCCGCCTCCCCGGGTTAATGAGAATCTGGAGCGGAAGGCTGGACGACAGCGCGGCGCGTGGTAGCGAAGGTCGAGCTTCACGCCGGGGGACTATTCGCCCCTTTGGGGTTCGTCGTCATCAACCTGGACCTGCCGAGCCCGGCGGCCGTACGCTTCTACAATAAGCGGAGTACAGCGGAACAATGGATCAAGGAAGGGAAGTTGGCCGTGAACTGGACCCGGCTAACGGGATCATCCCCAAAGAAAGGAGCGTTTTGGCATGGCCGGTAACGCTTCTCCAAGCCTCAAAGAAACGCTTACTAGACTCAAGAACGAAGTCATCCTCGGAAACTCTTACACCGATCTCGCCAAGGGACTGCGGGACGCGGATCCCGTCGTCCTGCAGAGCGCGGGGACTTTCTTCGGACTGACCCTCGACGGAAGTTTGCAATTATCACAAATGATCGCCGCAAGGCTGTACGATACGACGAAAGGTGCCGTGACGGTCAGGTCTCTACTCTCAGACGCTGCGGAGCAAATCAGTTCGTTTCAGAATGGAACTCAAGAGCAGGTGCGCGAAGCCATCCGCAGCTCTGAGAAGCGCATCGCGCGTCTTCAGCCGATCCTCCATTCCATCCGCGAGCGTAGGAATAAAGCGCTTGCGCATTTGGACCCAAGAACAGTACGCGACCCGCAGGCTTTGGCGGAAAAAGCGAAGCTAACGATGCCAGAGCTCGAAAGAGTGTTCAGCGAGACAGAAGCAATCCTCGAGGACATCTCAAGTCTCTACGACGGCTCAGGCGGACCCCTTAGGCTGATCGATGGCGACGATTACGAGAAGGCTTTGGACTACATCGCCGATGCCAAGTGTGCCCAGGCGGACAAGTACGAGAGAGAGTTCCATGAATCCGCCCCGTTCCCGCGTCCGCGCAAATGTAGCTGAGTTGCCTCAACAGGCGCCAGTGTACGAAAGAGGCATTCATCGCGGCTGCGATGAGCGCCTTCTTATTGACGGTAAATTCTTTTGTCTAAACCCCGAACCAACCACTCCAGGGAAACCCTGAACGCGTCACAAATCCGAAGCAAAGTCCGAACAGTGATAGGGCGACCCGCTTCGATCTGCTGCCAATGCCGGGCCGAAAATCCGAAAGAAATCATATCTTCCTGGCTGTATTTTCTGCTCTTGCGCAGCCTTCGGATTCTCTGGCCAAGTGCCCTGAAGAACTTGCCTTGATCTACCACGCGCTAGGTTGTAGAGTTCCACGAGCAGAAAGACCACGAGCAGATTAGCTGGTGGCATGCACATTCGGGCGGAGCAACTGTGTTCTGTAAATTCTGCGGGCATCAAATCTCTGAGGGCGCCAACTTCTGCGATTCGTGCGGCAAGGCCCAGAGCCCTGAAGAGGTACAAAAGCCAAAGCGCAAGAACCACTTGTTGTTCTGGTCGCTGACGCTGTTCTGTGTTGTTTTGGCCGGCCGTATCATCTACGTGATCTCGCCCGGGGAAAAGCACCCACCTTCAGCCTCAGTGAAGAAAGAGCAAGAGAGGGACGATCCGCGAGAGACCGCGCGAATGCTGTTCATACCCAAGTTTGAAAACCTTCTGCTGGAACGCGGTTTCAATGCCAAGGTGATGCCCAGCGGCGCTACTGGCTTGGTCATCGCGGGACCGAGCATAGATCGCGTTTTTGCTTACCAGCTTATGAGCAACGGGGATGCTCGCTCCACCCTGAAGAAACTGGGCTTCACCACGGTCGAGTTCTGGAACGGAGATCCGGGGCCCTACAACGAGCCTGCGCTGATGTTCTCGAGGCTCCATTACGTCGTGCGCTATTCCGTCCAATGACTCCGTCCCCTGGCCACCCTTATCCCGAATCCCCAAGACTTTACAGATGCTGGCAGTTCGCGGAAGTCGTTTTCGAGCTCGCTTTGGCAGCCTGAGCATGTCGGCGCCGACGCCGCGAAGTGGCTGGCCCAGCCGGCGCGGGCTCGCTCAGCGCCATAGTCTGGGGAGGTCCGAGAACCTGGCTGGTCTTGAGGGTTCGAATGGCGGCGGCTGTCCTGGTGGCTCAGCATGGTTGCGCTCCGCCCATCCTGGCCGTCCGCATGATTTCGTGCGTTGCTTTGGGCCACCCGCCGATGGCAGGAAACTTCGCACCATGTAGGAGCGCGAGAGTACGAGCGTCGAACTCAGCCCCGTGCCGTAGCTTCCACCAACGCAGGTGCGTCATCTCGTGAGCGATGACGCCCTCGACGTTCTCTGGATAAGCGTGCGCCGGGGTCCATTGCGGCGACACCGAATCAGCGATACACAGCTCCAGGCACTTGTAGACATCGCCGTGGGCCTCTTCCTCGCGTGAGGAGCCTGCATTACCCGTCACCGGGATAAATCCGCTGACCTCCGCCCACGGCTTCTGCCATGTGCGGCCGTTCAGTGTGATTGGTGGCAGATCACGCACGCCAGCGCGATCGGCATAGAGGCGAATGAGATTTGCGACGTCCTCCGCAACGCCCTCGCCCAGCCGCTCAACGTCGTGATACAGCACAAGACCCTCCCAAACCGTCTTATTCAACATTTCAGACCTCCCCTGGTTCAAGCATCCTCTGGCTATCTTGAGCGTCGAGGAGTGCGGCTCTCATCGCGATGTCCTCCTGCGCCCTGATTTCGTTTCTTGCGGCAGTGCGCGCGCGGCACTCGTGCGCGATTGCCACATGCAGATAGTGCTGCGTTGTAGAGATCCGGACGTGGCCGAGCAGCTCTTGCACGTAGCGGATGTCGGCTTACAGCCAAATTCACAACCAAAGGATACCCCACAATGAGTTAGGGGACGTTTCTGCGTCTCGAGTCGCGTTTAATAGTGCGTTCCTTCTTTTGGGACTGTACGAAAGTGCTGGTGGAGTTGTCGTAGAGGTACGCACCTATCTCAGCGCGTTCGTGATCACGCGTCCGGAAGAGGTTTCCACTGGAGCGCCACGAGCGCTGCAGCAACATAGCACCCCGCCGCGGCAGCCAGCACAGTAGACAGTCCAACTCCCAACGCCAGCAAGGTTGCGAGCGAAGTAGCCACCACCGAAGCGCAGCCGTTGACCGCCCAAGCCCAGGGCAGAAGCTCTCGATGGGCGCGGCCGAGGTAGCGCAGGGCCAGCGGAAAGGGCATGCCCATGGCCGCCAGTGGCAGCATCACCACGAAGGCTACGCCCATGCGCGCGGCGAGCGGCCAGCCGAGCAACGGCATAAGCGCTGCGCGCAACCCAAACGCGTACACGATGGCAATAGCCGCCACCGCAAGCGCGGCCAAGCACGCAAGCTGCGTCGCTGAGTTTCCGTCCTGCAGCCACCGGGCGGCCCATTCGCTGCCCAAACTCGACACAAGCAGGAGCCCGGCCAGGACGACAGCCACCGCGTAGACAGGGTTCGCCAGAAAGAATACCAACCTTTGGATCAGCGCCATCTCCACGAACAAGTAACCAATCCCCAGCGCCAGAAAGTAGACGAGAACCAGCAGGCGTGCGCCCCAGCCTGACGGCGGACGCGCGGGCATGGCCTCAGCCGGAGGCGCACGGCGCCGCAACAGAACCAGCGGCAAGACAATAAACAAGCCGCCGAGCAGCGCTGCCTGGATCAGCGTTGCCACCAAAATTAGATAGCCCCACTCGACAAATGGGATCCAGGCTAAACCGACAGTGCTGAGCATCATCGGCAGGGCGCGCCAGCGGAAGAAATGGAAAAAGTACGGGCGATCGTCGGTCGCTGGCCGCACGAAAAACGCGTAGTCACGGAAGAACTCCTCGCGGCGTGCTCCCCCGGCCAAAAGAGCGTCGGCGGCTTCGGCGTAGGAATCGCGCGCGAGCACGTTGAAGCGATTCCCCTCGCCCGGCGCAATGCCTGGGAAGTAAGCCGTGTCGAACAAACGCTCTTCGGCCCAGTGGCGCAGCGCTGTCAATTCCGCGGTGCTGAACGGCTCCCGCTTCACCAAAAGCGTCGCGGTGGCCCAACTGCGCACCAGCACCAGGCGTTCCGCGGGGCGCAGGCCCATGCGTTCCAGCGCGGCGATGGCTGTAGCGAGCAACTTCAATTCGTCGCGGGGCGGCATGCGCACCCAGCGCGTCAGCGCTAATAGGCCTCCGGGGCGCAGGTGCCGCAAGTACGTCTCGAAGGCCTCCTGCGTGTACAGGTAGCTCTCGCTGACGGCGCCTAAGCCGACGGCCGCGGCGGCAAACGAGTCCACTAGCGAAATGTCGATCACGTCCCATTGCCTGGGCGCGGCCTCCACGAAAGCGCGCGCTTCGGCGAGACGGACGCGCACACCAGGCTGGTCGTAGAGCGCCCCGCTAAAGTCGCGGAATTTCTCGCGAAGCAGCCTTACCACGTTGGCGTCCAGTTCGACTGCATCCACCTGCCGCGCCCCGTGGCGGAGCGCCAGAAGGACGCCCGCACCGCCGCCCGTTCCCAGGACACAAACGCGGGGCGAATCTGCCCGCGCGAAATGGGGCGCCGCCGTGGTCATCCAGTCGAGGTAGGCGAGCTTGCCCGTGTCGCCATCGAACGCGGTCACGGCTCCGGAGGTCTCCGCATCCACAAAGAGCCCAAGCTGCGGCGGTATCGCCGCCTCTGGCGGCGTGACCAGCGAAAGCCCCGGCGCTTGGCGAATGGCAGGGCTCGCGACAACGTCCACGCGACTAATCGCGCTTGAACGCGTGGCCAGTAGGCGCGCTCCAGGGAGGTTCAGCGCGTAGCTCAGCCCCTTGTATTGCGAGAGCCGTACCCCCGGTGGGTGGCCTGCGTAGTACAGCGTCAGCGCCACCATCGCCAACACGGAGACCGCGGCGAGTCGCCGGGTGCGGGGCGCTGCCGGCAGCGTCACCACATCGAGCAGAGGGAACACCGCAGCGCCCTGAGCCAGCCCAGCCACAGCCAGCACGGTGTGCTCCACCTGCGCCACTTCCAAGAGCCCCACGGCCAGCGCCGCGCCCGCTGCCGAACCGACGAGGTTATAGAAATAAAGCCGAGGACCTTCCTCCGATTCGGTGATCAGCGCGAGGCCAATCATGGTGGCCGCCGCGAAGAACGGCACAAACAGCACGAGGTAGTAGCAACCCAGGTAGAGCAACTGCTGCCGGTCCCAGACGATGAGAAATGGGTCGAAAGGTATCTTCTGCGCGAGCGCGAATGAGACTGGCAGCGTCAGGGCGAACAGCACAGCAGATGCCGCAAGCCAGCCCGCACTACCTAAAGGCGTGGCGTATGCGGAACCGAACCGCGTTTTTCCTCGCGCCAGCACTGCCAGTAGCGTGCCGCTCGCGCCAAATCCAAGCAGCGCGATGGAAATCACCATGTAGGCGAAGTGATGCCATAGGCCGATGGAAAAGGCGCGCACCAGCACGACTTCATCGGCCAGCACTGCGGCCGATACCAAGAAAAGCGCTGCTTCCCGGCGCCTCATGCGGGGAGAAATCTAGCCACGCGCGAAAGCAGATCAACGCAGCGGCTCATCAGAGGCCTACCTGTCAACGCGTCCGTTCTTCAAGTTGTCTTCTTACTTCTTGCTCGGCCCGCCGACCAGAGGGACAAACGCCACCGGCATGATCTCCTGCACTCGGATGTCGCGCGGACCTTTGGTGCCCTTGCTCACCAGCACGAGCGTTTGAATCTGGAAAGGGTTGCCGATGGGGATTACCATTCGCCCGCCGGGCTTGAGCTGCTCGACCAGCGGCGGCGGGACGTGGTTCGCCGCGGCCGTCACCACAATGCAGTCGAACTGCGCCTTCTCCGGCCAGCCGTAGTAGCCGTCCCCAATGCGCACGTCAACATTCCTGTAAGCGAGCTCGGCCAGGCGCTCGCGCGCCGCCAGACCCAGCGGCTCGATGATCTCGATGGTGTAGACTTCCGCCACAAGCTTAGACAATACGGCGGCTTGGTAACCCGAACCCGTGCCGATTTCCAGCGCACGGCCGTCTTTCTTCGGGTCACAGAGCTCGGTCATCTTGGCGACGATGTAGGGCTGCGAAATGGTCTGGCCATAGCCGATCGGGAGCGGGCGGTCTTCGTAGGCGTGGGGCGCCAGCGCGGCGGGCACAAAGCGGTGCCGGGGTACATCCCGAAACGCTTGGAGCACGCGCGCATCGAGCACGGCCTCTGCTCCGCCCCAGCGCGACCCGGCAATCTGCTTCCGCACCATCTCTTCGCGCTGCTTGCGAAAGCTGTCCTCGCCGCCTTGAGCGAAGAGAAAAGCGGCGGCCAGCACCGAGAAAAGCAAGACAACGCCAATTCGATGAGAATCTCTGCGCCTGGGGCTCTTGAGTAGGGCGGTTGATTCAAGCGCGGATGCCGGATTCAAGGGCATTTTCTCTGAGTCTAGACGCTTTCCGACCGAATGCTACGCTGGCGGGTTAGCCTAAGCAATCCTTCCGATCCAGGAATGCCTGCTCTCCGCCGCAAAGATTCAAGGGGGGATCATCGCTACGCGGCAAAGCCGTCATGCACGCACGCGCCAATCGCCAGCTGAAATCCAAAATTTTGTCCGCAATCCTAGATCAACACGAACGGGGCGGCCTTCGCGGCTGCGGTTCGAACTCACGCTTGCCGGAAAATCGCCTTTAGGTCAGGCACTTCGAGCCAATCCTCCGTGCCATTGACGGCCTTCGGCCGCAACGAGAAAAATCGCGCCGCTTTTCCCTTCTTCCACGTCGCGAGGAGCACTTCGCAAGCACGGTGGCGGCGAGCCACTGCGCGAAGGCGCTTTCCGTCCTCAGCCGTAGGCTTTGCTGCATAGCCGCCTTTGACCTGGATAAGTATTATTTGGAAAGCGTCACCGCGTTTCGCTCCAAAGCATGGGGGACCATGGTCCTTGCGAATCGCGAGAAGGTCTACGACGCCCCGCGCCTCGCCGCCCTCTGGCCCGCAAAAGGTCACAAAGTGCCAGCGTGGCCAAGGTGTTCGCGCTACTGCTTGGCGGATGCGCACCTTAGTCATCGTCAGCGCCCACCGTTCAGTATCTTCTGCGATTTCGAATCGCTTCTTATAATCCGCGTTCTTCATTGAGCATCCCATTCGCAGACAACAAAGCAGGACGGATCAATCCCTGCTCGTATTGCCGATTCTAGCAGTCTTAGCTGCTTACCTGGGCAGCCAGCGAATCGTTCTTGGAACGTCCCTGTGCAACTCTGCGAAGAGTTCCCACGCCCCCCTACCCTAGCTCGCGGGCGATCGTGCGCCAGGGAAGCCCCTGGGCAGGTAACTCGGTGATTCTCGCGGCGCCCACGGTCCGCTTAGGCCGGCCCAGGCGCTTGCCTCTGGCCTGCGCTACCGAGCAGTCGAGCATCGACGACGGCACGTTGGAATTTGCTCCTATCCCTGACCCGGTTCCATCACACGGGGGAGAATCCGGAGAGGACGGGCCGCTCGCAGGCTTTCTGGCTCTGGCGTTAGACGTCGGGGCTGATTACCTCGAGCTCCTCATCGTCGATCAGGCGCAGCGTCGCTGCACCTGCGGTGAGCCGAAAGGAGACCAGCAAGATGTCATCCGCGTCTGCTCCTCGTCGAGCCAAGAACGGGCCATAGCCATATGACGATCCTTCGGTGTTGACTCGCACGGTGCCTGCTGCCAATCCATGCTCGTCAGTCGCCGGGAACTCCCGTCCGACAACGAAACGGCGGATGGCCGACGGAATGCCGAGCACGAAATTCGACGGAAGCTCCGGAAGCCTCGCCGCCAACCAGAGCTCACCGCCTTCAGTCCAGCCATGGTCGATGATGCGTTTTTCGCTGGGCCTTGCAGCATTCGCCTCTCTGAGCGCCTCGACCGCGGCGGGGTCCACTCTGGCCCCGCGCAAGGACCACATGTCGGTCCCAACATGGGCTATCACAGGACTCGACGATAGGTACTGCGAGAACGTATTGGGATTCATTCCCAGCTCGGAGCAACTTCTCGCAAGACTGCTGCGGTCAAGCAGGCAAGCGGGTGATGACCTGAGGACTTCGAAGAGGACTCGCTCCGTCGGATTAAGCTCACTTCCGTACTTCAGTTGCCCAACGGAAGCAACCAAACCGCCCGCATCGATCGAGAACTCAGGGTGAAGTCGGTAGAGTTCCTGCAGTACAGCTCGGGGTGGAGTCACCAGCGGCCAGGAGCTCAGGCCACGGGTTCGCCGCATCTTGTAGTTGCGATGAACACCCTCGCGCACCTCACCGACGGGGATCGGTGACGTCACCGACAACATCTTTCGCGTGATATTGCGAAGACGATTCCTGTCAGGGATCCCGGACTTGTGCCAGAACCAGTCTTCGTTCAGAAACTCGATTTCACGACAGTCCTTCAAGAGTCGCCGAACGCTCTCATCGCTGACGTTGGACTGGCCTCTGGACGCCAGTTCTGCGGCGACTTCCTGAACGTTTGTGGCGCCAGACGCCTCTGCCTGTAGGCAGGCGACTGACAGCGCAGCCCGCTCGAACTCTCGTCTCTGCTCTACGATCACTCGCGGAAGTCCAACGGAGCTATCGATCTCGAAAGGTTGCGAGCGACCGCAGAACTCTGCCGCTGCCAAAAGGCTCTTCGGATGAAAGGGGCGAGCACTGATACCCTTGGCGCGAATCAGCTCAGATGCCCGGTCGACGCTGATGGGAGCAGACTCGCGGATCGCACTGATTGCCGCGTCTAGCTGGGGCATGAAGATCGGGTGGTTCGGTACACGCTCCGAAAACCTCTTGTGGATCTGCCGCATTCGTTCCCGCGTGACACCGAGCAACGAGGCGGCTTCCTCCAAGGTTGCCGGCGGCTCACCGTCGCAGCCGAGACGACGCAGAAGCGCTTGAAGGCGTGCGCCACCATTCCGCGTCACTTGCTCGATGAAGTCAGTGAGGGCCACTTCAAGCGGGGCGCGCGCTACCGTCGACAGCCGCTCCCCGAGGGCGGTGATCGCTCGCGCCAACTGGATTTCTGCCAGAGGAGGATCCTCGGGTTCAACCGTGAGCTGTTCCAGCCTTTCGAAAACTGTCAGGTTGCCTGGCGGAAGCAGATCGGAGAATCGCGGGTCCTGATTGCTGACTTGCGGGGCCCAGAAAGCGTCAATCGCCTCGAGCAACCGAGAGGCAATGTCCTCGCTCACATCTCCGGATCCCCCGAGGGCCTGCTGAGCTGGCGTGAAAGCAGCTTCTGCCACGCAGGCGAAGTCGAGAACCGACGCGGCGCCCATGGCCGGAATGGAGAACAAGTCTGCGAACGTGAGCGCGGACAAGCGTGAAATGTCCGAGAGCAGGGCCGCCTTGCGGAGGCAGTTGCGCGTGCGATTCGACCAGGAAAGTAGGACAGGGTCGAGCGAGCGGGGCCAAGGTCGAGCGAATACTCGAAGGTGGCCAATAGAGGCGCGCCGCATCGCAACAACGTTGATGACGAACTTCTTGACAGACTCTGGAAGCTCCTTGTGGCTACAGCGTGCCCAAGCCTCGACATCAAGCGCGGAGAACGTCGCGTCCTGGCTGAGACCCAGCTCGAGCGCTACCCAAACCGGGATCCCTTCAGACCCCCAAGCTGTCCGCAGGCTTTCCGGCAGCGGCGGACAGCCTCGCTCTCCCCACAATGGAATCACTTTTTGCATAGAAAAAAAATAATTGCTGAAATCTGACCGCCTCTATGCTACCATGTCAATGATTTTAATGGCCAGAAAAATGTTGACACCGATCACTCACGCCGAACTAGTCACATGGGCCGTTTCTCTGCTTGGGGGCGACCAAAGGCGCATTGACACTGAAGACGTCGCGGTCAAAGCGTTCCAGCTCGCTCCGAAACGCTTCAGCTGGCGGAAGTATCCCGAGCAGATCAACCTGGAGCTGGTACGTGTCTACCTGTCGGACGCGAAGAAGCCTGAGCACGGCGAACTCCTGACGGGCTCAGGCCGTACTGGCTGGTCCCTAACTAGGAAAGGACTGGCGTGGATTCGTTCTGCCCGTTCGAGGCTCCAATCGCTAGGGACGAGCGAGCCTCAGAGGCGTGCGTCCCGAGCTGGATCGATAGACTCAAGTCGTCGCGATCGCGAGCGCAAGCGCATTCTGACCCTGCCTGCCTGGGCCCGCTGGTTGGAAGGCGACAAGTCGGTGGTTTTTGCAGAGGCTCGAGAGGTGTTCCGACTTGATAGCTATTCGACTGCTTCGGTGCGCGAGGCGAAGCTGACTCGGCTGCGAGCGATGTTCGCGGACGACGAGGAGCTGAGCTCGTTCTTGACCCACCTTTCTGACGAGATTGACAAGGAGGAGAAGACCGATGACTCGAGTCACTGACATGAAGGTCACGTCACACGTCGGAAGAGACCTGCTGGCCGCTGCCGCTGCCTTCAAGACCGAGGCCGCAGCCGTTTGGGAGTACGTTGTCAACGGCCTTCAGTACGTCGATCGAGGCACCACTCCTCGCGTGTCCGTTCAAGTCCGCCCGGCCGACCGCGCGATTACTATTAGCGACAACGGTCGAGGCATGACAGACAGGGATCTGCAGCACTTTTTTACCATGCACGGCGAGAACATTGAGCGGCTTGCGGGCCGACCTGGCCGCGGCAAGTTCGGGACGGGAAAGTCTGCAGCTTTCGGGATCGCCAAGAACCTGCGAGTGGACACCATGAGGGACGGCCTCCGCAATGTCGCCGCGCTGAGCCGGGACATGATCGAGCACTCCGGCGGTAAAGAGATTTCGGTCGACTGGTTGACACGCAACGAGCGGGTCGATTCCCCCAACGGAACCACGGTCTTCATCGAAGACGTCTTGCTGAGGCAGATCCGAATGGCGCCCATCATCGAGTATATAGAGCGTCACCTCCAGGCGTTTCGGGCGGTAGCGCCGGAGGTAGCTGTTAATGACCACGTGTGCGCTTACCGGGAGCCCGAGATTGAGGCCGAGTACAGATTTGACCCATCGCCCGAGCAGGCTCAAGTGCTTGGTGACGTCAACCTGCTAATCAAGGTGGCGCGGGCGCCACTCCCAGATGCTGAACAGGGTGTCCTCATTACAGCGGGCTCTGGGAATCTAGTAGCCGTCGAGAAGGCAGGCACCGAGAACAAGGAGTTCGGCGCATATTTGCTTGGGGAGATCGACGTCCTTGCTCTCGACAATCCGTCCATCGCGATCGCGCCCTATGACTCGAGCAGATCCCTGCAGCTTAATCTCGAGCACCCCGTGGCGAGCGTTCTTGTCGGATTCATCGGTTCCAAGCTCGAACAGGTTCGGATAGACCTCGTCCGCCGAGCAAAGGAGACGCGTAGGACCGAGCAGGCGCGACGGCTTGAGATGCAGGCACAGAAGATCGCCGAGATGCTGAACAACGACTTCAACAACATCCGGGATCGCTTGACGAACATCAGGGCGGTCGCCGCGAAACCGGGTTCAGCTGGCGCTCGGTTCGGTAGCGCTCATACGGGTGACCAGAATCCGGATTCATGGGTTAGCGGGACGCAGGAGAAGGGAAGAGTCGAGCAAACCGACAGAACTATGAATCCCGGACACGGCCGTGGGAGAAGTGCTCCCGATATAGCCGTTGCTGGAGAGCCAGATGCCGGTGGCAAAGACCCAATCGATCCGGCCGGGACGTCTGAGGGAGCCCGCCGCCGGCCAAGAGGCGGCTTTCAGGTCGTCTACCAGAACTTGGGTCGCTCAGAGCACCGCTCCCGTTATGATGAGCGCTCGTTAAGCATCCTCATCAACTTGGATCATCCCGTTCTCTCGGCGGCCTTGGCAGACGAGAATGTGGAGGAACCGGGGGTTCGTCGTCTGTCCTACGAGATTGCCTTTAGCGAATACGCGATGGCCCTCGGATACGAGCTCCTCAAACATGACCCCAACATGCCGGCGGACGACCTCTTGTACGAGGTCCGATCCAGCCTCAATCGAGTCGCACTATCGGCCGCTCCGCTTTATCGATGATGGTTGGGTGGCGGCAGCCGGGGCTTCCGCACGGCCACAATAGAACTCACAGAGTTTGCGAGCTTACAAGAATTGGCGGCATAGACGTGAGACTTCTTCATATCGAATAGACGTCTAGGTCGTAGGCATTCTCGTGTGACCGGCCAGCCCTGTGGTCTGCGGCGAGAATGCGTTCCAACTTTGCCACGCATTCCGCTTCAGTGTTTGTGGGGTAGAGGCGGTGGCATCCGACTCCGAACTCCTCGTCACAAGAGTCGCATTTTACGGTTCCCCATGTCGTATGTTCCGGGGCGTGAATCTCTCTCTGGTGAAGCCTTACGGCCACGGGGCCTGTGCCCTGAAACGTCGCTTTGTAGGGGGATATTGATAGGGAGAAGCCTTCAGTCTCCTCGCCGCGCCGAATCATGTGGAAAGACATTCTGATTTCCATAATGGCCTGGACTCGCAGTCGAGTTTCGTCCCACTCCTGCCGTAGGTGCAACGAGAGAAACTGAGACCAAACTGCAAGATCCGATCTCCTAATCAAGAACCGCAGCGCCACGTTGTACTTCGCAGAGAACTGAAGAAGCCGCCTCTGCGAGTCCATTACGCGAATCGCGGAAGACAGGATGTCCATCGGTGCGCTGATCGCGAGCACTTCTACTTCTTCAACGCGAGCGTCTACACCGCTGACGGCGCCAAGAAAATCCGGCAGCTTGTCCGCCAGCTTCGTCTCTACTAATTTTTTGTTGTCGATGAGCAGCTGCTGGTAGTCGGGAAGGTGGGTTGTGATCTCCGTTGACGGGGACGAGACGGGCAGGGTCGCGATAGCGCACTGGTCGATAAACTCGTCGAGCGACGCAAAGAAGCGAACGCGTGTGGCGCTGATCCGCCTACTGCTCAGGTCGTTAAGCAAATCACCATGTAACCGAAGGTCTTTCTTGCTCTTGCACCAGTCGTCCAAATTCGTGCTGATGAAGCTGATCTCCTCGTTACAGCTCTGCGCGAGCTCGAGTACCGAGAACCAGATCAACGCGTCCCGGTACCCCCGACCGCTCGACACAAAGGGCTTGTTCGGGATGAGAGCTCTCCTCACCAAGTCTTGATGGGCTACGCTCGGATAGGGCAGGATTCGCGCTTTCAGAGATTCTAGCAATTTGTCGAGAGACTCGCGGTACGTGGCCAGCCCGGCTTCGACATCCAACTTCGGGTAGGTTTTTGCATCTCCTGTGAGGCGATGGACCGCGTCCAATTCATGGTTCACGTCCTCAATGCTCTTTCGGACCAGATTGACTGCCTCCTCAAACACGACGGCCGGGACGCATAGCTCCGCAGGGGTGCGTTCCAGGAAGCCGTTCAACAGGCGAACGTCGGTTGAGCGGGAATTGAAGCCGTGAGCGAAGACAGTCGTGTCGACTACGATCTTCATCGGTTGAACGGGTCGGACAGCGTCAAGATTTTAACTCTTCCGGAGGCTGTGAAAAAGTGGTCCTTATCCTTCTGGATTCGTGCCCGAGAAGGCGGCTTCCCGGAAACTGGCAACCACTTTCCGAGATGGGCGTCATACGACCACGTGAGCAGTCGCATGATCGGTCCGCATAAGCCGACTTTCTATCAGAAGGGCGCGCTGGTCAACTCGGCGCCAGAGGTTCCCGAAGTTATGACGGAGTTGCCGGCGGAGTGCTGGCTTTCTGACTCGCGTGCCACTGGCGAAGATACGTCAGCATGTTCGGCTCCGGAGGTTCGCGCAGGTAGTTCAATGCTTGCGTCGTGGAATCCACTGTGTCGTCGTGAGCGCCTGCGGGAAAGCTGGCGAGTTCGTCGATGTAGTCGCGCAGCCATGGCGCCGATTCGGGCAGGAACACCTTGCCCGCCTCGATCAGCGGCGTGATGGCCTGCGCACGGGTGACCTTGTCGCTGTCGGCTTTCACGGGGAGAACAGGCAGCGGCGTCGCGGATTTCAGCTCCTGGACCAGACTTTGTCCGGACGCGGTGTCTTCGATGAGAACCGCGTGCGGCTTCCACTCGTTTGCCAAGACGCCCACCATGCGCTTGAGTTCCGGAAACTCCACGCGCCCGCGCCAAAGGGACAGAAGAAAATATCCAGACTCGGTCGCGCCCCAGGTTGTGCAGACGCTGAAATCATTCTCAGCACCTTTTTTAAATGCGGTGTCCCACGATTGCACCGTGCGGGTGACCGGGATAACCAGCGGCGGCTGATAGAACTGCCACCACTCCCGCTTGAAGATCGCGCCCTCAGCCGCTGCGGGGCGCTGCTGGTAGAGCGACGCCCAGGCTGCGCCACCGACAGCCGAGCGGATCTGCTCGAGCACCGCCAAGGGGAAACGCTCCGGCCACAACGCTTCGCCGGCACGGCGGAAACTCTCGTCAGTCTCGGCGACGGCCGGCAGGCTCACCACGTCCCAGCGCTCGTCGAAGTGCTCGCGCAATAGCCAACCAGCAAGATCGTCCTCGTGCCAGCGCGTCTCAACCAGCGCCACGGCTCCGCCGGGTTGTAGGCGTGTGTAGGCGACGTGCGAGTACCACTGGTGGAGCGCGCGACGAATCGTCTCGCTCCGCGCTTCCTCGGCGTCCTTGAGTGGGTCGTCGATGATGAGCAGATCGGCGCCGCGGCCCGTGATCGGCCCGCCGCGACCGGCTGCGAAGTAGGAGCCGCCGGCGGTGGTGTTGAACCGCCGCATCGAAGTCGAGTCCTCTGAGATCCCGAAGTTGGGGAAGATCGCGGAATGGAGCGGGTCGCTCACCAGGTTGCGGACGCGCCGGCCAAAGTCGTCGCTGAGCTCCTGGGCATACGTGGCCGTGATAATGGAGCGGTCAGAGTGCCGGCCGAGGTACCAGGCGGGAAAGAGCTGAGTGGCCAGCAAACTTTTTCCGTGCCTTGGCGGAAGGAACAGCATCAGCCGGTGAATCTCGCCGCGCTCGACGGCCTCGAGTTTCTCGACCATCACGCGGGCATGGGCGGCCAACTCAAACTGCGGAAAGACCGCGGCGGCGTAGGCGGCCAGGTCCTGGGCCGCGAGCGCCAGCACGTCGCGCGGCTCGGTCATGGCAGCTCCCGCGGCTGAGGGGTGGTTCGGTGCCGCAGCAGGTACACCTCCGCGATGCGTCGGGCTGTGTCCGGATCGACCACGCGCACGTTTACGATGTTCGTCTGGGCCCGCTCGTTGAGCTCGCCGCGCAGCTTTGCCAGCAGCTCGACGATCCGCACCAACTCGCGGATGGCGCCCAAGGCCGCGGAGAAGTTCTGGCTGCGTTCGGCTTTCTCCTGGATGCGCCGCGCGTCCTCAGTGAGTTGGCCGAGCTGGCTCACCAGGTCGTCAGCGCGCGCGACTTCGGCGGCCTTGCTGGACCTTGCCAGCAGTGCAGGCAGGTGTGTCTCGTGGCGGCGGATTGCCCAGCGCGACAGGGACGTGTGCCGCGCGATGTCTTGGTGCGGTGTGCCGTCGAGCAGCGCACGGTCCACCTCGTCGCGGCAAGGGCTCTTGCAGACGGTGCAGGTCCTCGGCATCCTCGCGCTCGATTATCTCACCGTTGTGGATCGTATCATGCGCTGGTCTTCCCGATGCCTCGCTATCAACGAGACTCGGCCCTACCAAAGGATTTCCTTTGGTGCGCCGCATGGACTCTCGGGGTTGTTGGCGTTCAGCGGAAATGCCAAACGAGCCGCGATGCCACCCAACCGCGGCCATGGCCATCTGAGCTTGAGACGAGAGTGCTGCTGACGTGTAAGTTTTGCAAAAGGTAAGGTTGAGATCGGAAATTCCGGCTAACTGTGTTTAGTTAAGGATTCTGCGTGAAGTGAAACGTGAAGAGGATTGCATTGCACAGCCCGATCACGCTAACCTGCGCCATGCGGATTCAGCTTGAAATCGACCGCATCCTTAGACAACTAGACGGATACCGCTGTCGACACTGCCATCAAGTCGGCTTTGAACCCCACGTCGTCGAGCTTCCGAAATCGCCAGAGAAGATCCCGTTGTGCAAAATGCCCGCTCCGCTTCCTCCTGGCTTTTCATTGCTTCGGCGAGTTGGATCTGAGCAACCGACCACGTAGGCGGCAGCAGGATCTCTGATCCGAGATTTGCGGGCCAAGCCCGCCGGCGCAGTGCATTCCACTCACAGCTAACTGTTAGCTTCTTTTCTGTATTAGTTGCCCGGTGCAGAGCGTCGATGGGCCCATCGCTTTGAGATCCAGCTGCCTCTTGTTGTTCGCTGGACAAGCGGTTCTGCGGTCGGCGAGACCGTCACCGAGTCCAAGGACATGAGCTCACCTGGCATCTATTTCTTCTTGCCGCCCAAGGACAGTAAGCACCGCTCGTCCATTGAGATTGTGATGACGCTTCCCCACGAACTGACCCTGGTCGGCCAGGTAGAGGTGCGTTGCCTAGGCCGAATCCAGCGTACCGAGTTGCAACACGGACGCGAGGTGGGTATGGCAGCAGCGATCGAAGAGCTCGAGTTCCTACGAAGCGACGAAACCATCACCCTTTGGCGCGACTCGCTCCCGTTGCCTTGCATCTTACGTCGAATCTATTTCTTCCTCGCTTCCCTTTCTAGCGTCTCCAGCTCCCGGGCCAGTTGTGCGGCCTGATCTCGAAGACGGCGGAGGCGTTCAGCGAGCGCGGGTAAGCCTTGCCCAGTGGCCGCCGGAGCAGGGGCGGAGGTAACGGCGGCGAGAGCGGGCCTGGCCGGCGCGGGACCGCCCGTTAGCTCGGCCAGGGCTTGGTCGAAGGTATCCCGATAAATCAGCCGGTTACCCATGGCCAGGACAACCTTCTTGAGCTGTGGCATACGTGCTTCGGTGGCCTGAATGTAAATGGACTCGACGTAGAGGAAGCCCCCACTCACCGGCAGAGCGATGATGTTTCCGCGCAGAACGCGCGAGCCCTGCTGGTTCCACAGGCTGAGATCCTTGGAGATGTTCTGGTCCTGGTCGATGCGCGACTCAATCTGCATGGGGCCGTACATCAGTTGCTGTTTCGAGAGTTGAAAATAAATCAGGTTCCCTAATCGATCTCCGTCGCAGCGGGCAGCCATCCACCCGATCAAATTGTCTTTGCCCCGCGGGGTGAAAGGCAGGATCAGCAGGAACTCGGGTTCTTTCTCCCCAGGCAAGGTGGCCACTACGTA
>OBEQ010744671.1_pt1 | contig 69956 bp, 56 predicted proteins | sample 1670901 | NCBI WGS metagenome assembly OBEQ01 (sample SAMEA104232315, study PRJEB22302) | groundwater metagenome | biome: forest; feature: aquifer; material: groundwater | place: USA | collected 2011-08-07 | depth 5.4 m
GGCGATGGAGAGGCCTCCCAAGGTCATGACGTTGATCCCGATGCCGGTCGCGCGCAACACGACCAACGTGAGGAAGAAAGACATTGGCATCGCCAAAAAGCTGATGATCGATGGCCTGAGGCTAACGAAGAACAGGAATAGGGCCCCCAGAACGATGAGGCCGCCCTCCAGGAGGGCTTCGCGCAGGTTCTGCACCGCAGCCTCGATGAAATTGGCCTGCCGGAAAACGGTGTGGTGCATCCGAATCCCCGGAGGGAGCGACCGCTCAAGCTCCTTGAGCGCCTCCTCCACCCGGTAGGTCGTCGTCAGGGTATCGGCCCCGTAGAGCTTGAAGACAGCCCCAAGCACGGCCGGCTTCACATTCAGGCTAGCGTCGCCGCGCTTGACCTCCGGACCCAGCCGGAGTTCCGCGACCTGCGCGAGGGTGACCGGGATCCCCTTGCGCGAGGCGATGACGGTGTTCCGCAGGTCCTCCAGCGAGCGGATGCGCCCCTGCCCGCTGACGACGTACTCTTGATCTGAAGCCAGCAGGAATCCTCCCGGGACGTTGATGTTCGACCGCTTCGCTGCCTCGACCACCTGCTGCAGGCTGATCTGCTGATCCCGGAGCTTCTGTGGGCTCACCAGGACCTGGTACTGCTTGACCCCGCCGCCGATGGAGACGACGGAGGCCACGCCGGGGAGGGCCAGCAGCCGCCGCTTAACGTCCCACTCGGAGAAGGTCCGAAGCGCGAGATCGGTCTGAATATCGCCGCCAGCCTCCGATGTCAGGCCGTACATCACCAGCCTGGACAGAGAAGACATGACTGGAAGCACGACGGGCTCCTCCACCCCCATGGGAAACCGTTCCCGCGCCAGGCGAAGCCGCTCGTTCACGAGCTGCCGCTCGAGGTAGATGTTGCTCCCCCAATCGAACACAACCGTGATGGCCGAGAGTCCAGTGCTTGAGGTGGAGCGAACCACCCTTACATTCGGCATCCCGTTCAGGGCTGCCTCGAGGGGAATTGTCACCTGGGCCTCGACCTCTTCGGCTGAGAATCCCGGGGCCTCCACTCGGATCTCCGCCTGGGGCGGGGCAAATTCCGGGAAGACATCGAGCGTGAGGTCCCTCGCGCTGATCGCGCCGGCGAGCGCAACGAGCAACGATACTACGAGGACCAGCAGCCGATTGCGGAGCGACCATCCGATAAGCGCGTCAAACATTTTTGTCTCTTGAGTCCCCCTGGGCACTCGCCCTAGTCGGTCTCAGCCTCTGGCTCACCCCGTGGGGAGGGGCGGGGCCCGCCCGTGACGCCCCTCTGATATAGAGCTTCGAGTTGCCGCTTCCCGGTGGTCACGACGCGCTCGCCGTGAGCGAGTCCGCCCCTCACCTCCACATTCCGGTCGTCTCGAAGCCCAAGGGCGACAGGGCGGCGCTCGTACCCGCCTTCGGTTGCGACAAAGACCACTTCCTCGCCATCGCCCGAGATGATGGCGGCTAGGGGAACTGCCAGGACTTTCGATCGCTCTCTCACCACCACGCTCATCTGGGCAAACATATTCGGCTGAAGTGAAGCTCCCAGAGGATTCTCGACCTCCGCCAGGAACCGGATCGTCCGTTTTTCCGGATCGACCCCAGAACCGATGTTCGTGATGCGTCCCTCGAACCTTCGGCCAGGAAATGCGGTGACTGTCAGGCGAACGGGCAGGCCGCGACGCAACAGCGCCACCTGAGATTCGAAGGCTTCGCCCTCTGCGAGGACACGGCTCAAATCGGCCACTCGAAAGAGAATCTTTCCAGGTCCCACCGTCTCCCCAAGGATGACGTTCCGCTCGACGATCACTCCGGCGATGGGTGCATGGAGAACCACCAAGGGTGATCCCCGCGAAGCACTCTTTATCCGTTCGATCTCATGCTCGGATATGCCGATCAGTCGCAGGCGGGCCTCCAACCCTTCCACCTCGCGGGCGGCTTGCCTCTGTTCCATCTCTTTCCTGAGAAGGTCTCTGACGGCGATGGCCTTCCGGGCAGTGAGCTCGCGGGAAAGGTTCAGATCAGTGTTAGCATGCCCGAGCCGATTCCAGGCCTGGATCAGATCGGTCTGAAGGCTTTCCAGCTCAAGGCTCCGGATTTCGACCAACTTCTGGCCGTTCTCGACACGGTCTCCTGGAAGTCCCCAGGCGCTGACGATCTTTCCCTCGATCCGTGGACTGATCGCAACCGTCAGATCAGGATGGCTCTCGATCATCCCATTCACTCCCACGACCTCCTCAATGGCGCGGAGCTCGGCGAACTCCGCCTGAAGCCCGATCTTCTCGCGAACCGAAAGAGGGAGCTCGACGGTGCGATCCTTTTCGACCCCGCCGGTCGGCGGGGCAAGGGCCTGACCGACAACTTGGCCCCGATCCCGATGCGAAACGGGACTGGCCTTTGGCCCCCAGAGATTCAGTCTCGCCACGCCTACCCCAGCCAAAAACAGGCCGAGGGCCACAAGAACGAAGAAGGCTTTCCGCCAGCTCTTCATTGAACCACCTTCTCCCTGCACCAGGATCGTCATCCCGGCAGGCAGCACTCACACGATACGAGATTGAGCTACACGAGAACAGGATGAACAGGCAGCTTGGCAGAAGCGGGCGAGGCGACGTGCGGGTCGTCGGAGCGTGGAAGGGGCAGAGATTCGCGTAGGACGAAGAATGAGGGAATCGGCCCCAAGGCTAAAGTCAGGGCACACAAACCGGTGAAGGGTTTGGGAAACTCCTGCAAGATGACAGCCGCTTGGAGGGCCGAATTCACCGCTTCATCGCCGGCCTGCACCCTGACCTGGACGATGCCCCCATCGAAGGTATCGGTGGCATCGGCATCAAAGGCATCAAGGGGGAGGTACACAAACAGAAAGACGAGGAGGGCAAGACACCGATACGTGATTTTCCCGCCCGCACCTCTTTTTTCCATGAACGATGACCTTCACCCCTCAGGAAAACGCCCCTATTTTGGACACGTACCCACTAATAATACCAGCTTCCTTCTCGGCTCGTCAAGCCCTCTAAGGCCGAGAAAAAGCTTGACAGGGTGTGGGGAGGGTGTTATTAGGTCGAAACGTTAGGAGGCCCTCTATGCGACGTTTCTGCCTTCAGCACCTCTCCTCGATCTTTTGCCTTTGCTTGATCGTCACCTCCTCGTATGTCCTATTTGACCTGTTGGACATCGACGGATCAAGCTTCAAGGAGCACGCTCAGGTCTGCGGCTTCGAAGCGGTGATGCCTACCTGTAGCGGTGAGGTCAGGCCCCCCGCAACGAACGATCCTGCACCGTGGACAGAGTCTTCGCGCGCCCTCTTGTACAACGGGGGGCGGCTCACCTCTCTCGGTCCTCGCCCCGCCCTTGTTTCAGTTTCCCGCGACCTCAGAGTCCACACCCGCAAAGCTACCCAGCGGGAGCCTGCGTCCCTGGCACGTGGAAGCGACCCCGCAAGACGATCGGTCTAGCCTCGGTTTTCAAACCACGGTTCCGTTCTCTACCACCACGACCCGCGAAAGGAAGGAGGTCGAGATGACGCCATTCCGCCCCCTTATGTGGGCAGCGCCCCTCGCAGTTGCTGTGTTGCCGCTGTGGGCGGCCGCCGCCGAGATCCGAAGCCTGACGTTGGAGCAGACAGTGGCGCTGGCTCTCCAGCGTAACCCGACGCTTCGCGCTCAGGCCCTCAGCATCACCTCCGCCAAGGCCAACGAGGTAACCGCCGGGCTCCGGCCAAACCCGGTCTTCGTGAGTTCATCGCAGGACTTTACGGCTGGAGTGTCCCAGCTCTTCGAACGTGGTGGCAAGCGCCAGCGCCGGATCGACAGCGCGAACCTGTCCACCGACATCAGCACCAGCGATTTTTCCGACGCACGGCGAGGCCTGATCTTCCAGGTCAGAAAGACGTTTACGGACGCCCTGCTGGCCAAGTCGAACCTGGAGCTGGCACGGGACAACCTGAGGAACTTTCAGGAGGTGGAAGATATCAACAGGGTCCGGTTTGAGAAGGGCGACATCTCGGGCGCCGATCTCCTGAAGATCGAGCTCCAGAAGCTCCAGTTTCAAAACGACGTGCAGGACGCTACCCTGGCTCTGAAAACGGCCAGGACGACCTTGAGGACACTCCTGGCCTCCCCGGACCTGGCGGAGGACTTTGATATCGAAGGCGAGCTCAAGTTCACCGAGTTCGACGTGTCGCTAAGCGACTTGAAGGCCATTGCCCTCCGTGAACGCCCCGACCTCCGCTCGGCCGAAACCTTGAAGAAGAAAACCGAGGCGGACATCCGGCTGGCCGTCGCCAATAGCTATACCGATGTCTCTCTGGCGGTCGGCTACCACCATACCGAGCCAGGGCTGCCCAATTGGATCAACCCGCTCTTCCCAGGAGGCTCTCAAGAAAACAGCGTCGGGTTTGGCTTTAACTTCCCTCTCCGGATCTTCGACCGTAACCAGGGGGAGATCGCCAGGACCAAAGCGGAGGCGATCCGGGCCGTTTCACTTGCCGAGGCCGCGCGCAACCAGATCAGCAGCGACGTGGAGCTGAGTTATTCCACCCTCCGGGCCAGTCGGGAGCGGGTTCGGCTCTACGAGCTGATCTATCTCGGCCGGGCAAAGGAGTCCAGGGAGATCGTCGAGTTTGCGTACAAGAGTGGCGCCACATCCATTCTGGATCTGCTGGAGGCGGAGCGAACCCACCATGGGGTGCAACTGGCCTACCGTCAGGCGCTGGCGAGCTACCTCATGAACCTTCACCAGCTTAACGCGGCTGTGGGAACGGACGTAGCCAGATGACCGGCTTCCTCATCTGCCGTCGTCTTGTGCCGACAGCCTAGCGGAGAACTCGCATGCGCTCCCGTTTCCCCGTCCTTTTCCTCATCACAGCGATCTTCGCCGCGTGCGGCGACGGCTCGCCTAAATCGTCCACCGCGCCGGCGAAGCCCGCGCCGGAGCCGCAGTCGCCTGGCCCCACAGTAGATGCCATGAAGATCACAACGCCCGAGTACCGAACCCGGACGCAGGTGCTTGAGACTACCGGAAAGGTACAGTTCAACGAGGAGCGGCTTGTCCGCGTGAACGCTCCCGTCACAGGCCGCGTTGCTGAGGTCCTCGCGCGCCCCGGCGACGTCGTCGAGCCTGGTCACCGGCTCCTGTTGCTCGACAGCCCTGACCTCGGCACTGCGAAGTCGGATTATTCCAAGGCTGTCGCTGACCTAGAGCGCTCCGAGAAGGCCGTCACACTCGCGCGCGAGCTATTCCAGATGAAGGCCATCGCGCAGAAGGAGCTTCGCGAGACCGAGAATGACTACCGAAAGGCCGCGGCTGAAAGGGAGCGTGCGGCATCCCGCCTGCGCACCCTCGGCGTACCGGAAGCGCAATTCAAGGACATTGCGGCGCGAGCGGATGTCACAACGACAGTCGTCGTGACGGCACCGCGTAGCGGCGTCATTGTCGAGCGGAACGTCAGCCCTGGACAGGTAGTCGCGTATGGTCAGTCCGACACACCGCCCAATCTCTTCACCATCGCCGATCTCAGCACCATGTGGGTGCTGGCAGACGTGTACGAGCCCGACGTGCCGAAGGTGCGCCTCGGCCAGGCGGTCGCAGTTACGCTGCCATGCTGCCCGAACGATCGATACGAAGGGCAGGTGACCTATATCAGCGAATCGGTTGATCCCCAGACACGGACGGTCAAGGTCCGCGCGGTGCTTCCAAACCGAGGACGCGTGCTCAAGGCCGAGATGTTCGTGAAGGTCGGTATCGTGATCGGGGCCGCCAAGATACTGACGCTGCCCCAGAGTTCCATCCAGCGCGGGAACGACGAGACGTTCGTGCTCGTCGCCAGGGGGAAGGACGAGTACGAGCGGCGCCCTGTCAAGCTGGGCTCTGACTTCGACGGTTTCGTCGAGGTGCTGGACGGGGTCACCCCCCAGGACCGGGTGGTGAGTACAGGAAGCATCCTCCTGAAGAAGACGGCAAAATGATCCGACGGATCATTGCGTTTGCGCTCCATCAGCGCTTTATCACGCTGGCGTTGGCCCTCTTGCTGACAGTCGGTGGAATTGTGTCTTTCTACCGCCTCCCCATCGAAGCATACCCTGATGTCGGCGACATCGAGGTTGACGTCATCACGCTCTGGCCTGGTCATGCGGCTGAAGAGGTCGAACGCCATATCACGATTCCTCTCGAAAAGGAGTTAAACGGGGTCGCGAAGATCACGTTCCTGCGCTCGATCTCGAACTTCGGCCTATCGAACATCCGAGTCCTTTTCGCAGACGGGACCGACAACTACTGGGCGCGCCAGCAGGTGCAGGAACGGATTGCTCACGCAGAAATCCCGTCGGACGCGAAGCCCGGTCTCGGGCCGTTGGCGAGCGTCATCGGCGAAGTGTACCGCTACACGATCGAATCGAAGACGATGCCGCTCGTCGAGCTGAAGGCGCTTCAGGATTGGGTACTCGAGCGCGAATTCCGGAAGGTCCCCGGCGTGGTGGATGTTGTCTCCTGGGGCGGCGGCATCAAGCAATACCAGGTTACGGTCGAGGCGGGGCGACTACGCGCCTACAACCTGACCTTGAAGCAGGTGTTCGACGCCATCTCGAATAACAACGCCAATGCCGGCGGGAGCTATATCTCGCAGGGCGAGTACGCGCTGATGGGACGAGGAATCGGTCTCTTACGATCTACGCGTGACATTGAGAACATCGTCGTCGCGGCCCAGAAGGGCACGCCGATCCGCATCCGCGACATCGGCAAGGTCGGCATCGGCCACGCGATTCGTTTCGGCGTGCTCGGCCGCGATCATCAGGACGATCTTGTGCAGGGCATCGTACTCATGCGAAAGGGGGAGAACCCTGGCAAGGTCATCGTCGGCGTGCGGCAGAAGATCGCGGAGATTCAGAAGTTTCTGCCTCCCGGGGTGGAAATGCGCCCGTACTACAGTCGCGACCGACTCGTGAAGACCACAGTGACAACTGTCATGCGGAACCTCATTGAAGGCGCGGCGCTCGTGATCTTGCTGCTATCGATCTTTCTCTATAACATAAGGGCGGCATTCATCGTGGCGCTCACGATCCCGCTGTCACTACTGTTCGCGTTCATCTTCATGGACCTACGAGGCATCCCGGCCAACTTGCTGTCGCTCGGCGCCATCGACTTTGGCATCATCGTCGATGGCGCCGTGATCATGACGGAGAATATCGTCCGCCATCTGAGCGAACGCAGGCCAGCGGAGCGAAGGGTCGTCCACGAGGTACAGCACGCCGCGATAGAGGTCGCGCGGCCTTTGACGTTCGCCGTACTGATTATCATGACCGTCTACGTCCCGATCCTCACGTTCCAGCGGATCGAGGGCAAACTCTTCCGGCCGATGGCCGTGACCATCTCGCTTGCCGTGATCGGCTCGCTGGTGCTAACTTTGACGCTGATCCCTATGCTCTCGAGCTTCTTCTTCCGCCATCCTCCATCGCATCTCGAAAGCCCGATCTTACGCTGGCTCCGCCAGGCCTATCTTCCCACGCTCCGCTGGTGCGTGCGGCGGCCGCTCATCCCACTGCTTGGCGCGAGCGCTCTACTGGCGCTCGCGCTGCTTGTGTTCACACTTCTCGGCAAGGAGTTCCTCCCGGAGCTCGACGAAGGGGATGTCTGGCTGCGCGTCAAGTTCCCAGTCGGAATTTCGCTCGAAGGCGCCGGCCCGTATATCCATGAGATACGGGAGCGGCTGCTCACATTTCCCGAAACCCGCGTGGTCGTTTCCCAAAATGGCGCGCCCGATGATGGGACCGACCCAAATGGTCCGGACAACGTTGAATTTTTCATCGGACTCAAACCCCGCGAAGAGTGGAAGATCAAGGACAAGGGGAAGCTTATCGAGGCGATGAACAAGGCACTCGCAAGCATTCCGGGCATCACGACGAACTTCTCACAGCCTATCAAGGATAACGTGGACGAGGCACTCGCGGGTGTGAAGGGTGAGCTCGCGATCAAGCTGTATGGGTCCGATCTTTTCGTGCTCGAGGCGAAGGCGAAGGAGATTATTGCCGTCCTGAGCGGCATTCGGGGGGTGGCGGACCTCGACTACGATCACCTCGTTGGGCAGCCGCAGCTCCAAGTGGTGGTAGACCGGGGGGCGACGGCCCGGTACGGAATCAATGTCCAGGACGTGCAGGACGCAATCGAAGCCGCGACGAAGGGTCGGACCGTCACGGAAATCTTCGAGGGAGAGCGGCGGTTCAATCTGGCAGTGCGACTCTCGCAGAGCGGAGATCCGCTCGCGAACTTGCGGAACCTGACGATCAGCGCGCCGAACGGAGAGCGCATACCGGTCACCCAGCTCGCCGAGATCAACAAGACTGATGGGTTAGCCCAGATCCTGCGTGAAGGCAACATTCGTCGGGTGGCCGTCAAGTGGAGTGCCCGGGAGCGCGACATGGGAGGTCTGGTGGCCGAAGCCATGCGGAAGGTTGATGCGGCCGTGAAGCTGCCAGAAGGCTACAGCATGGTCTGGAGCGGCCGCTTCGAAGACCAGCAACGGGCGCTCGCGCGCCTTTACATCATTGTGCCGCTTGTGATCTTTATCATCTTCGTCCTGCTTTTCGGCGCGTTCCAGTCGGTCGGCCACTCTTTGCTAATCATGCTGAACCTGCCGTTCGCGCTGATCGGAGGCACGATCGCCTTGTATCTTTGGGGCACCAACTTCAACATCTCCGCGGCGGTCGGTTACATCGCTGTCTTTGGTGTCAGCGTACTGAACGGGGTCGTGCTCGTCTCCTCGATCCGCCAAGCATATGAGCAGGGCCTGCCGCTCCGCGAGGCGGTCGTGCGAGGGTGTGAAATCCGCTTCCGACCGATCATCGTGTCCGCGATCGTTGCGGTGGTCGGGTTCCTGCCGGCGGCACTGTCGCACGGGATCGGCGCCGAAATTCAACGCCCCCTGGCACGCGTCGTCATCGGCGGTCTGGTATCATCCACAGCGCTCACGCTTCTTGTGCTGCCAGCGATCTACGCGCTGCTCGAACGTCTTGAGGAACGCCGCGAGCAACCAGTCCACGAGGCACCGTAAAAAGCTGCTACCTGCAGGATTGCCGCACAGGCGTGCTCTCGCTCATGCAACAGTGTCGCTACAAGTCAACTGCGTCCAGAGGGATGCTTGCGCCTTAGCCACAGCCGGGCGTAGGCGGCGAGGCGGTCGGTGCCCCGGATCATCGGCAGTGCGGCGCGAGCGGCCGGCGTGTACAGCCAAGCGATCAAGCCGGTGTACAGCAGCGGGACCTCCCAGTGAACGAGCCCATGCCGCCAGAATCGGATCAGCTCGCTTGAGGCGAAAATGTAGAAGGCGAATCGAGCGCGTGGCCACATCCGCCAGAGCATCCAGCCGACCACCGGGGCAGCGATGCCATAGATCAGGTAGGCGCGGAGGCTCGCCTCGCCGAAGTTCAGAAAGAGGAGGCCGAAGCGGAGGGCGGCGAGTTGGAGGAGCGGCGCCGCGAACAGGAGGGCCGCCGGGATCGTGACCGCCCAGGGTCGCTTCATCGCTTATCCCCCACCCAGCAGGATCTTTCCGACCAGCTTACAACACCAAGCATCTGAGCCACCTTCAGGTCGCGGCATCTCGCGTCAAGCACTCCGCCTGGTCTGCTCCCACATGGCTCATTCCACTCACCCATTGTCCTGCTGGACCCCGGGGCGCCACAGCAGCCAGCCGCCAAGGGCCAGGCCAATCACGAGAACGAGGAGCGCCAAAGCCCAGTTCACCAGAGCGATGAGGTGGGCCGCGCGATCAAAAAAAGGCGCCGAAAGGTACGCAATGAAGACCATCGAGGAGCAGTACACTATCGCCCCTGCCAGGTTGTAAGGGAGGAAGCGAGTGAAGGGCATGCGAAACGCCCCCGCGAGGGGCCCCGCCATGAACCGAAGCCCAGCAATGAATCGAGCGAGGAAGACAGTCCAGCCACCGTAGCGCTCGAAGTACCTCTCGGCCCCTTGGAGTCGGTCGCGCGTTATCCCCAGGGCGGCCCCGTACTGCAGAAGGAGCCCTCGCCCACCCCGGCGCCCGACCCAATACCCCAGGCTATCCCCCCCGGTCGCACTCAGGATCGCTGTCGGGATCAGGCCCCGGAGATCTAGCAGTCCCTTGGCCGCAAAATAGCCCCCCACCAGCAAAACCGTCTCCTCAGGGACCGGCACCCCAATGTTGCCGAGTACGACCGTCACGCCGACGAGCAGGTATCCCCAGCGCTCGACGTAGGGCGCCATCCAGGCCAGCAATTCATGCGCGGAAAGCCCAACCATGCCGCGGCTCCCTGCCCTCTCGGAAGGCCCTTGTCTCGGAAAAAACGCCTCTGCTCCTTTTGGGCGAGAGGCGTTTCATGCGTGTGGAAAGCACAGATGGAGCGACTCAAAATTGTTCGCGATGAAATCCGCTCAGGCCGCTCCGTCTGCCCAGGGCTACCAGACGATCATACTAGGATCGCCTTTATAGATGGATCGAATCCAGGCGATGATCTTCCAGATCTGCTCATCCTTCAACAACAACCCAAAGACCGCAGGCATGGTCTGCTTTGGATACGTCCCCTTGATCAACTTAAAGAGGGTCTCGTCGTCGCCACCGAACTTCCACTCGTCGTCCATGGTCGACGGGCACATTCCGCCTCCACCCATGCCGTGGCAGCCCGGGCAGCCAGTCGCCATCCAGATCGTCCTCCCCTCCGGGAGCACTTCTGGGATTCCCATGCAGGGGTTCAGCTTCTTCGGGTTCCCCGCCGCCTGAGCCGCCGGAGGCTTGTTACAGGGCACCCCTGGCGGCAAGTCCAGCACCGGTGGCGGCGCCGGAACGGCTGGAGCCTCAGCAGGTTTCGGTTGTTGACTCGGTTCTTCTGCCTTCTGAGACTGTTGCGGTTCCTGAGCGGCTGGAGCCTCGGGAGCCTTTGGCTGTTGAGTCTGCTCTTCTGCCTTCTTCGGCTTTTTCTGTTCCTGCGCCGCCGGGGCCCAAGGCTGCGCAAGCATCAACCCCAGGGCCATGGCGACAAGAAGCCACATGCTACGCCTCTTCGTCACAGTTCCTCCCCGTTACACGCCTTCCCCATCCTGCACCCTGTCCCATGCAGAGAAAGAAGGGCAATGGGATGGCCTCAATCGAGGCGGTGGTAGATGATCTGGCCCGGCTGTTCCTTCACCGGACCAAACTGCTCCTTAGCCAGGAGGGGCAGGAGAGGCACGCCGTAGTCCTCCAGGATCTTCGCGATATCGGCCTGTCTCTTGCTGAGCGCCTGCTCTAGTTGCGCTTTTAGCGCCTTATTGCCTTCTCTGACCCCCATGGAGAACTGGAAGGTAAAGGGCGTCCCTGGGCCCCCCTCCTGAAGCGGAACAATTTGAAGGTAGGACGCGTTCAGCTTTTTTACAAAATAGCCGGCTACCGGCCCCCAGACGACAGCCACGTCGATCTCAGCGGCGATGAGGTCCTCGATGATCTTTCCAGGACGATCCTGTTTGTAGTCGTAAAGGAGATTGTAGCCGACTACGTTTTTCACGATGTCCTTCTCGGCCAATGCCTCGGCAGGCGGGGAATTGATATAAACACCGATTTTGAGCTGCTTCAGGATCGGATCATCCAGGGATTTGAGTTGGAATCCTCGATCCTTTGGATAGACGATGGCATACCCCGAGCGATAGTACGGCTTGGTCCAGAGGACCGGGTCCCACCCCTCGGGAATCGAGACCAGGACATCACACTGATCCGCGCGCAGCGTCCTCCTGATCATCCCCCGCTGGTGCGGCCACCAGAAATAGGTAAGCTCGGCGCCCAATTCCTTGGCGATTACCGCGGCGATCTTGTTCTCGAACCCTTCCAACTTCCTATTGGAGAAGGGAAGGTTGTCCGGATCGCCACAGACCCGGAGTTCCTTGAACTCGCCGCCCCAGGCGCGCCGGGGAAAGGGTAAGGAGATCATCATCAAGAGCAGTCCAGTGAGAATTACCAACTTTCGGCTCATGGTTCTCCCTCTGTCTTCAATCCCTTCGTTTGGTTCACAGGATCCCATTCGGTTTTCCATCAGTGTTCGAGCGCCCACCGATGACTGGTTGGGTGCCCATTCGTCGCGGCGTGTAATGGCGGAAGGGCACATTCACTATATGGAATACTGCCACAACTGTCAAGCCGCCACAACCAACCATTGCTCGCGGCCCCGCGGTCCATCCGCGCACGAGGAGCACCCCCGCGCCATCCTCGGGGCTTTGAGGAGCCATGGCAAAAAAAAACGGCGCCGGAGGTTTGCCCCCCGGCGCCGGCGTGAGGTGTACGTGATTAGTCGCTGAGAGCGAACACGTAGAGAATGCCGCCCTTGGTCGTGGCTTTATCCAGACCTGCGGTGTAAGCCGCGCCCACTTCACCCAACGCGCCGAACGGATCGTCAGGCGGAATGTCGAGCGACACGATGGCCCCGAACCACCCTCCGACCCCGGAGAGGACGGCGACATACTGCTTGCCGTCAGGGCCCGTATAGGTCATCGGGTTGGCGATGATGCCGGAGCCGACCTTGTGCTTCCACACGACCTCGCCGCTTCTGGCATCGGCCGCCTTCAACCACCCGTCCATGGTGCCGTAGAACACGAGATCAGTGGCGGTCACGAGCGCGCCGCCCCAGGCGGGGAATGGCTCTTTGATGCCCCAGACCTTCTTCCCCTTGGCGCCATCCCAGGCGATAAACTCACCCCAGTGGCCGCCTCGGCCCGCGAACATCAGCAAGTTCGCGCCGACGTACGGGGCCCCAGCCGTGTACTGGACCAGGACGCCCTCATAGTTCATGCACATGTTGTTGGTCGGGGAGTAGAACAGGTTCGTCCGCGGAGAATAGGCCGCGGGCTGCTGGTCCTTGCCCCCCATGGCGCAGGGGCAGATGTCCTTGGTATCGGCCCCCTGCTTGGTCCGCTTCTCGGGGTTCTCGATCGGCCGCCCCGTCTTCAGGTCGATCCCCTTCGCCCAGTTGACATACACGAAGGGCTCGGCCACCAGGAGGGTGCCATTGGCGCGGTCGAGGGTATAGGCGAACCCGTTGCGGTCGAAGTGGGTCAGAACCTTGCGGCTCTGGCCATTGATCACCTGAGTGGTGAGAATCGTCTCATTGACCCCGTCATAGTCCCAGGCATCCCAAGGGGTCATCTGGTAGCCCCACTTCGCCTGGCCGGTATCAGGATTCCGGGCGAAGATGGTCATCGACCACTTGTTGTCGCCCTTCCGCGGGGTGGGGTTCCAGGTCCCGGGGTTGCCGGTCGAGGTGTACACGAGGTGCAGGTCGGGATCATACGACCAGTAGCCCCAGGTGCTGCCGCCGCCCACCTTCCACTGGTCGCCAGGCCAGGTGGAGGTCCCCATGCCCTTCTGCCCGTAGTGGGGGTTGGCGGAATTGAAGTCAGGGGCGAGATTGACATCCTCGTCCGGCCCCATGCTGTAGGACCGCCAGGCCCGTTTGCCGGTATTGATGTCGTAGGCGTCCACCCAACACCGGACCCCGAACTCGGCGCCAGAGACCCCCTGGATATACTTGTTACCGACCACGATGCCGGCCCCGGTGATGGTCTCCCCTTTCGTGGGGTCGGCGCTCTTAGTCACCCAGATCTCCTTCCCTGTGTCGGCATTCAGGGCGATGATCCTGCCGTCAAGCACACCCATCAGGAGCTTGGGGGGCTGGCCAGGGACGTATTGCACGCCCCTTTGAACCCAGTCACAGCAGGCGACCGGAAGCGCTCGTTCATCCGACTTCGGGCGATAGATCCACTTGATGGGCGCCCCTTCCTTCGTCAGGTCAAGCGCGTAGACGTGAGTAGGGAAGGAGCTGTGCACATACATCGTGGTGCCGACCACTAGCGGGCTACCCTCATGCCCCCTCGGCCTGTCGGTGCCGGTCGAGAAGGACCAGGCGACATGAAGGCGCTTGATGTTATCGCGGCTGATCTGGTTCAGTGTGCTGTACGCCCAGTTCGAGTAGTTTTTCCTCTGCATCACCCATTGCGTGTCGTCATTCTGTAGCTTCAGCAGCTCCTCGTTGGCATACGCCAAAAACGGCGCCACGACGAGCCCGCCAACCAGGAACATCAATGTCCCGATCAGCATTATGAATCGTTTCGCACTCATTTACCCCTCCCTCTTGGCACGGTCTGCTTATCCTGGTTATGGTTCAAGACTCTTTGCGTCGGGTCGTTACCCTTTTCTCTTATGCTCCTGCTCCGTCTCACCTCCTTCCAAGACTCACCAGTGGGCAATGATACCGAATCAGGCCACCTGGCTTCTTCAATGGGATGGTTAGCCCTGATGATATGACGCTCGGGATCATCCCTATTGAACGACTAATACTCCCTACGGAGGGACCTCACGCTATCAAAGTGGCCTGACCTTGTCAAGTGCTAAAACGCTGTTTCGTGAAAAACCCGATGCGCAGATCAGGCTACGAGAACAGCTGCCTCGTCGTCCCGCCACCCCTCTCCCAATTGGGAGAGGGGTGGGGCGACAGGCATTTCAAAACAGTGTTACAGTCTGTGGGTGAAACTGTGGACGCAGGAAACCGCGCCCAACCCAACATGTCAGTTAGAACTGAGCCCGGAACTCTACACCTGCCGTGTACGCGGTCCTCGTGCTGTTGGCGCTACCAGGGGTCGTGCCGAGGAACAGGTCACTGATATCCTCCGCCGCATCAAAGGGGACGAAAACGCTGACAAACGGCTGGACCCGGAACGCCGGGACAGGGCTAAAGCCGACGTTGAAGTTGAACTCGACGCCCGCATCCTCCCTGACCTGTAGGCTATTGGCGTTTGCGCAAGGGATGCCCCTGGAGTTGCGGTTTAGACAGGCTTCTTGCTTGATCGGTTCCGTCGTGTCGAACCGGATGTACGAGGCGCCCACATGGAGATCCCACTGTGAGTTGACTTTCCCGAGGACACCGCCAGAGATCTTGATCAACCCCGGGTTGTCCCCCTTCCCGAACCGGTTGTTGAAGAATGTCGTCGATGCGCCGAGATCTTCCAGAATCGTACCGAGGGTTGGGCCAATCCCACGGCCGGTTGTGTTGAAGCCCCATCCATCCTCGCCGCCGTTCCCAAGGGTGACAGCTCCCAGAGACTGGATCGACTGCAAACGGAAGCCGTCTTTGCGCAGGGCTTGGGTCAAGTCGGAGATCCCGACGAACCCCCGAAGGGTGTCATCGCGCGACTTGTCATCACCCTGCCGATAATCGAGGTTCAAATAGGGGGTAATCCCGAGCCCTTGGGCACTCAGGTCGAGGGCGACTTCGGCAAATACCGCGAACGATTCGATATCGAGCTTGTCTCGGCCGCCAAAGATAGCCCGAAGGTTTGGGCCAAGCTCCCTCACCTCGCCGAACATGCCAACTGCCTCGACAGTCAAATTGAGGGGTCCCATCTTCGAGGTGACAACCACGCCGGGATAGTAGATCTCCGCGCGGCCTGAGTCTGAGGCACCGTTCAAAACCGCAGAGCAGTCCCCGGTCGGGCATGTAGCAATGGCCGAATTCGGAAAGCCGGTGCTAGCGGCGGTGTGTCGGATGTTCGCCAGGAACAGCGGCGATATCGAGAGATTCCCTCCGGGCAGGGGGAAGTTGAACCCGAGTCGAGCCTCAAAGATGTCGGTGTCACGGTCCAGACGGCCTCTACTAAGGCCATTCGCTAGACCCCCAAAGCCACCAATCAGGTTGCCAAGAGGCTTGCCACCGTTTCGCGATAGGCGCTTGTGGTAGCCGAAGTTCCACGAAAACATCCCCTCGCTTCCGACGAGCCAGATGCCGGGGTCCTCATCCTGGTAGACCAACCCGCCTTCCGGGTCAAAGAGGTGAACGTCGAAGCCGACGGTTAGATCACCGAAGCCGGGGGTCTTGTAGGTAAGGGCAGCGCGCTCGAGGTTGAGGTGGTTGATGTCGGCCACGTTCTCGTCGATGCGCGCCTCGTTCTCAAGGTTGATGTGGATTGAGACGGGCCCTTTGCCCAGGTCGAAGAGGAGGTTCGTGAAGTTGAAGATGTTCATCTGGTTGTCCCCGACCTGGGAATCCGGAGACACGAAGCTTCGGAAGTTACATTGTCCTCCCGATGATGCACACGCCGGAACCTTCTCGGTGAAGTCAGCCCCGTTCAGAGTGTAGAACTGGACCTTCTCCACCAAGCCGAACTTGAACTCGAGGCCATCCTCGGTCTTGATGATCGATGCAGCCTGGGCTGCCTTCACGGGCACCAAGCTCATCGCCAGCATTACGGCCAGCAGAGCTATCAGCAATCTTCTCATCGAATCGCCCCCTTTATCTAGGTGTTTACGGGCCGTGATCGGTACTGCTTCAGCTCACTGCTTGTGGTGCTTTTTTTTCGCTTTATCCCCCCTTTCCCTCGTCGCGTTCACTGGTCTAAGAGTGCCTTTCCCCCCCGTCTCATCTCCCTCATCCCTTCCTTCTCCCCAGGCGGGAGAAGGTGAGGTTGAGGGGGAATGAGGTGTACACGAATCGCCCACGCCTTACCGGATGAAGGAAAAGACATTGATGATGCCACGCGCCTTGTCTTTGAGAGATGCCACGAACCCTTTCTCTTTGACGGCGGAGAGCACGAGAAGGTCCTTCCTGCCGGCGCCATTCAGATCTACCACGGCGACGTCGCGTACCTTCCCCTCCACCGGGACGGTCTCCCAACCCCTGCTGAAGGTCCCATCCTGGCGGCCGTAGGCTATAATGCGGCCGGAATCAGGCGGGCCGCCCCCGAGTGACACCTGGAGGCCGTACTTCGCCGAATTGGCGAGGGTGAGAAGCTCAACCTTCGCGTCGCCCCAAAGCGGAGATGCTTCAATCAGGAGCCGTCGCGGCAGGGCGATCCGGTCCGCCAACTCCTCCGGATTCGTCGGGACTCCTGACCTGATCCCCTGGTTGAAACGAGGAGCCTGAGGAGTCTGGAAGAACGCCAGGTGATCCACCTCTCCCAAATCATCCTTCGCTTCCCAGAGGGTCTCCCCCCCGCGCCCGTAAATGACGACCCGATTCTGCTCACTGAGCACCACCATCTCCAGCACCTGGTCACCAGCCGCCTCGAGAGGCGCAAAATCATAGAGACCCTTCACCGGTGCGGGAAGGCTCAGGGGTTGGCCCTGGAGATACTGCTCACCGGTCCAGTTCAAGCGAACAATCGGCCCCTGGAAGGGCACATACTGCCCCATCCGCTGCCCGATCAGGGTCGGCGTGTCGATCCCGGGACCCGAGAGCACGCGCAAGAAGTAGGCCAGCCCGTCCGCGATCCGGACCAGCTTGCCACCTCGGAGCTCAAGGACATATGACTTGAGAGCATTCCTGAGCGTCAAAACCTCCGGCACACTCGACATGGCCGTGACGATCACCTGTGCCTGTCCGCTGCCGTTGACGTCCCCGACATCCAGATGGAGGTGGCGGACAAATGGGTCACTCTCAAACCTGGCGATCGGTACAAGTCGCCGGTCCTGCCAGCGGTAGACGATCACCTCGGAGCTGGTGATGCCAACAATCTCTGATCGCCGATCCGCGTCCAGGTCTCCAGCCGCAACCTCTAGCAGCGGCTCATTCAACTCGAATGTCAGATGATCTTTGGAGGCCTGGTCTGCGGACTGTCCCGACTTATCCTCACCCTTGATGAGGAACGACGGGGATCCGCCCTTGCGCTGAGCCTCCCCTGCCGCCACAGGCTTCTGGGAAGGCGCTCCCTCTGTGAGAGGACTTTTCGGCTGTTCTGTGGTCTTGGACGGCTCGGAGGGTGGCGGCTGGACGCGGACAAAGGAAGGTCGGGCAATTGCCGAGGACACCGACGCTGGCGGGGCCGAGGGAGCCCCCATGACCCGGAGCTGCGGCCCTGTGACCTCTACGCTCGCCACAGTCAATGGCGCCCCGGTGAAAACCGATACGACCTGCAGGTTCAGGAGCGCTCCCCGATCGGCAGGGCTGAGTTTTCCCAAAACAAGGAGCTGAACACGGGCCTTCTCCGCCAATGTCTTCAGGATCGCCGGGTCGGTGAATGACTCGAACCGTAGAGGTTTTTCGCCCATCAGCGCCGCCCTGACGAGATGATCCTCGATGACCATAAAGCGGCCGGTCTTCGCCAGCGAGATCGCAAGGTCCTTCGTCACCGAATAGACATCAGCCCCCTTGACCTCGCCCGCGTCGATGAGGGGTAAGGCGACCGAGAGGCGGTCGGGACTCACCCGGACCAGATCTCCGACTGTGATGGTGGATCCCTCAGGGCGGGAAACGAGAACAGCCTCCGAGAACCCCTCCTTCACCTCAACCACTTTCAGGAGTCCCAGCTGTTTGTCCCGTCTCCCCAGGACCTGGCCGGTTACCGGGTGCTTGACTTCGTCTCCCTCCCGGTAGACTTGCAGCTCCATCCCTTGATGGATCTTTTGCTTGGCCCCCAGGTCGATCAGGACCCTGTCCCCCTCTAGCCCAACAACCGATCCCTGAACGAGGGGGAAGGCCTCCGCGAGGCGAGCCGCGGCGTCCTCAGCCGCCCGACTGAAGGCCAGTTCCTGCGCCCGCGCATCAGGTGCAGAGATAACAGTAATAGCCGAAACAACAAAGGCCAACGCCAAGGCACAGCGGTATCCCTTTGCGCCAGCTCTAACCGGTCTTGTGATGACAGTGGGAATGTTCATGGCCACGAACACGATTGGCGTCAACTTGATATGAGCCGTGTCCCCCGAATGCGCTTCGCGCGCAAAGATCATCCCCTTACGGCTATTCGCCTCTTCGCGGCGGCAGGAGCTTAAAGTATCGTTTTGCTTAGAACGTCTTAGAATGAGCGATACCGAAACCTTACTGATGCAGTGACGATATATACCAGTCGCGGGGGCCTGTCAAGCAATTTTTTCTTATCTATAAAATGACCCAATAACCAGCCCAGGCGCTGGGCGAAGGTAAAGGGTGAGGGCGATAACACGAAGGGGCAAGACCCCCATGGCGGGACTCTTTCAGAAGGGGATAAACCTTGCATATTACGGGTATATGCCTGGTTATTTTGCGACTGAAATACTTAGGCGGGTTGGCCTCACGGATTTCTTGGCATCAGAAGGCGCGGCGGGCTGTCCGCTCGCTCCCGGCTCACCACCTCCTTGCTCACGACCCGTCCCCCTTCGAAGCGAAACCGGACATCAACCTTACCATCAAAGTCGCTATCTTCTTCCTGAAGCACCTTTTCGCCCTTCTCGTTGTAGGAGACCCAGATGTCCGGTCGGCCGTCCCCGTTGGTGTCGTATTCTTCCTTGGCAAGGCGGCCGCTCTCAAAGAAACGGACCAGATCGTACCGCCCCACGTATTTTGTGTCGACCTCTTGGCGGTCAATCCGGTCTTGGCGGAAATGGGTGACAACGTCGAACTTGCCCTGCCGTCGAGTATCCTGTTGCTGCTTGACCGGCTTGCCGTTTTCGTACCACTCGATCAAGTCCACCTGGCCGGTCCCTTGAGCATCTTCTTCACGCCGGGCGAGCACCCCGTTCGCAAAAAAGTAGGTCACGTTCGGCCGACCGCGCCCAAGATTATCCTCCTCCTGCTTAGTGATCTGGCCGTTCTCATAGTACGCCCAGACGTCGGGCTGACCCGATCCCTTCCGGTCGATCTTGCGGTGGATCGGCTGCTCATCCTTATCGTACTCCGACCAGCGGTCGATCCGCCCTGACCCCTTCGTGTCTTCCTCTCGCCGGACCAGCTTGCCGCCCTCGTAGTAGGAGAAGACCGTCGGCTTGCCGATCGCCTTCGTGTCTTCCTCCTCACGGACGAGGACACCGGCAGCATCATAATACGACCAGAGGGTGATCTTCCCATCCCTCTTGAGTGACTCCTCGGCCCGGACTGCCTTCCCGTGCTCGTAGTAGATGAATCGATCCGCCCGGCCATCGAAGTTCAGGTCCTGCTCCGCCCTGACCGGCACGCCCTGCTGATAAGTAATCCAGACATCAGGTTTGCCGTCACCATTCAGGTCCTTCTCCGCCCTCGCAACCTGTCCATCGGGAGTCAGGTGGTACCAGGTGTCAGGCTTGCCATCCTTGTTCGTGTCCTCCGCCTGGACGAACGGCTTGCCATCCTTGTAGGTAATCCACGTATCGGTCCGGCCGGAGCCGGTGCTATCCACTTCCTCGCGGAGGATCTGCCCCTTTTCGTCATAGAAAAACTTGCTCGTCGGGTCAGCGCCCCAGGCGGGCAGATTGGATGACACGACGAGGAAGAGGGCAATGGCCGGGCCGATCCACCATGCTTGCCATCTCAGTCGCGTCATGTCCCAGGCTCTCCCTCTATCCTCTAATGAAAAGGCACCCTCACTTTTCCCTTCTTTCGTCACATTCCGGCTTTCTGCCCCGTGCGGAGGAGGTGAGATTGAGGGGCGATAGAAAGGAGGGTACGAGGGGTCTTCGCGGTGTGCGCGTCGATGGTAGGCCCTTTACAACTCAGTCGAGCATGAATTTCACCGGGAGGAGCACCCAGCTTTCCACGGGCCTCCCACCCTTCCGGGCCGGAAGAAACGTCCACTCCCTGACCGAATCCACCGCCGCCTGATCCAGGATCTCATGGCCCGACGATCGATCAATGGCCAGTTTGCCCACGCGGCCATTCGGCTGAACCTGGACCCGTAGGTAGACCGTGCCCTCGTAACCTTTCTCCCTCGCAAGAGGGGGATATTTGGGCAGGGGATTAGTTCCGTAATTGGGTGCAGCGAACTTTCCATCCGTGGCGGCATTGCCTCCTCCCCCGGCCCCCCATCCTCCGGCGCCCTGACGAGGACCCACCGTGACTGTCGGGGCGAGGGGGGCGGCCAACGCCGCGCCGAGCCGGCGCTGACCACCCCGGTTAGCTTCCCCGGGGCCGGCATCGCCAGCCCCGCCCCCAAGCAGGGCCAGACCGGGATCGAGGCCTTTTCCAGCCAATGTGCCAAGACCCATGATACCCTTGCTCGGCGCGCCAACCGACTTTGGTCCGCCGATTCCTCCCACACCTGCGTTCTGCGCACCTGCGGAGGGAATCCGGGTGGGCAGACCGAGCTCTTTCACGAGTTCCTCAGTCGCACGCCGAGAGACAACCTCGCGGCGCTCATCCAAGGCGGTATGGTCGATCATCTCCACCGACCGAGAGGGTCCGGACTCGAGACGGCCAATAAACGGAAGGCTCAGGTTGGGTTGGGGGATCTCCTTGGGCCCACTGGGTTCAGTCGCTTGTCGAGACGTGGCCTGTTGCCCTGTGCGGCCGCGCACAGGTTGTGATGCGGAGGGCGATGGCTTGGGAGCCTCGGCCTCGACGAGCCGCACAACGATGGGCCTTTCAGGAACGGGGGACCTGTGAAGTCCGACGGTCGTCACGGCCAAAGCCAGCATGAGGTGAAACCCGGCAGAGGCCAGGAGGAAGCGAGCGAACTCCAGCGGGTTGGTGGGCGACCCGATCAGGCCCGAATCACCAAGAGCGATCACCCCACCTGGGCGACCCATATCAGCACCCATCCTCTTCCATCGAAAAACCACCCTTACCTCCAAGAAGATCGTTTTAACGACGCGGAAAAGCGGCTGTATGCCAAGCCTGCACCTACTACATTATATCGCGTGCAGAGACTGGACGGAAGATCGAAAGTTGTTCCTGTTGCGCCCTTGAGACCTCAAAACCGATAACTGGCACCAACCAGGACATTGATCGGTAGCCCTGGCGTCAGAAACGGTTCAATAGGCGTCCCAGGAACCTTCGCGTTGGGGGCGAAAGTCCCGAACGTCTCGTACTCCGTGTTGAATAGGTTGTTGATCTTCAGGAAACCGGAGAAGCGATCCCGGTGAAAATCGATGCCAGCGTTCACAACGACGTAGTGGCCCAACTTGGGTTGGGTGTTCGCCTCGTCCCCCCGGAAGAACTGATCACCAACATAAGTCAGGTTAAGGGAGAGCGTGACCCATTTGTGAAGATGGTACCGAATGCCGGTGTTGACCCGGTGGTTTGGAGTGAGCGGGATCTGGTTACCCGCGCGAACCTGCTCGACCTTCCCCGGCGTCCTGGGCGAGGCCAGCTCGATGTTACTTTCAAAGGTGGAGCGGGTGTAGGCGTAATTCAGGTATCCTTCGAGGAGGTCTTGATAGATCCCGCGAAGGCCGAACTCGATCCCCTCCCGCCCCGTATCCCCGACATTTTGAAAAAAGAGTTTGATCGTCTCGGCGGGAGAGACAGAGAAGATGTCGTCCTGGACATCGGTTCGATAGATCGCCAGGCTCCCTTCCAACCAGGACGCCGGCCGAGCCCTGAAACCCAACTCATAGTTCCTGGCCTTGACGGGGCGGAGAGTGAAGAAGCCGGTGTCCGGGGCGACGCCCGCCTGAATGCCGACGCACGGCGATGTGGGATCGGCACATGTCAACTCCAGGAAGGCGGGGGCGCGGAAGCCCTCTGAGTAAGAGAAGTAGACACCATACTGGTCGGACATGTTGTAGTTGATGCCCACCCTGGGGGTGAATTGATCGAAGGTGGCCACTCCTGTCGCCTTTCCCGGTTCCTCAGGGCTTCTGTCTGTGATGTCGTGCCTGACGTAGTCATAGCGGAGTGCGGCTGTGAAGACCAGGCTGTCCCCACCGAGCAGGAGGCCTCGCCCCAGCTCTGCCGTATCCTGGATGTAAAATCCGAATGTATCCTGCGTATCGGAGAGGTCAGACCTAAGCTCTTTCGAGTTACTCTGCTCCTCGAAGACATGGATGTCCACGTCGTGGCGCGAATATTCAGCCCCCAGGGTCAGCAGGTTCTTTCTGCCCAAGAGTCGGCCTTCGTGCGTGAGCTGAAGTGTGCCGCCGCCCGAGAAGGTCTCATTGAAGAGACGACTATTTGCGCTGATCAGGCTGACGTTGAACTGCTCAGCGTGGAGGCTTCGGACAAATCCGTTAAGAGCCAGCGAGAAGCCCGCCCCGAGGACCTGGCGCGCATTCAGGGTCGCCTGGTGCAGGTCAGGCTCGAAGAAGTCGCCCACCGTAAAGTTTTGCTCCCGATTTACCTGAAGGGCGCTGAGTGGCAATGAACCGGCCTGTTTGATCTTGTTGTGCTGGTACTGATAGGAGAGCGTGATGTCGGTGCCATCCCGCCGATACCCTAGCTTCGCGAAGACGTGTGAAAGGCGGCTGTCGGATGCCTCGCGGAAGCCATCTTCCATAAACTGGCTGGCAGCGACATAATAGTCGATCGGTCCTTCGGTCCCGTCGAGTTGGGCGCGGTATTTCTGTCGGCCGAAGCTTCCGCCTGAGATCTCCGTCACGATCTCCCGTTCCGGCCCGCCGCGCCGTGTGATGATATTCAGGGAGCCGGCCAGCGTGTTTCTCCCGAAGACGGCAATCGGCCCCCGAATCAACTCGATCCGCTCGACATCGTCGAGGGGGATGAGGTCGAAGTTGATCTCTTCCACGGCCGGCTCGTTCACCCGGACCCCATCGACGAAGACGCTGATCCCCTGGGGCGTCCCGGTCACGGAGGTCGCGGTGAAGCCTCGGAAGGATACGTCGAGCTGGTAAGAGTTTCCTTGCTGGTCATTGATGTGGACCCCGGGGAGCTGCTGAAGGAAATCGGGGAGGGTAACGGCGCCTGAGCGCCTGATCTCCTCACCGGTGATGACCTGAACGCTGGCCGGAACCTCAGCAGAAGAAAGCGGAATCACCGGAAGACTGGCAGGAGCAGTCACCAGGACCTCTGGAAGCGGGACGATCTCCGGCGGAGCCCCGGGCTCTTGGGCAGGTGCCTCAGCCGAACGAAGGAGGAGCACTCCCGCGAGCATGCTGGAGAGCCGACTCCGCTTCCATGGCATAGGTTCACCCCACGAAGATTGATTTGAGAGGGTTGAGCAGGCGTCTCCTTCGAGAAACCTGCTTTCAATTACCCGATGTGGAGCTTCGTTCGGATCAGCATGGAGTGAAAAGAGCGTTCAGCGTCGCAGCGTTCAGCTATCAACTATCAGCGCTCGGCAAAAGCGTTCTGGCTGACTGCTGATCGCTGACTGCTGAATGCTTCCTTCAGAAACGGACCCTGATGCCGCCGTGGACCAGGAGGGGAGCCCCGATGGTGACGATGCCATCGGTTGTCTTGCCGACCTCGTACGTCCTGTCGAAAAGATTCTCCACTCCCAAAAAGAGTTCACCTGCGGACACCTTGGGAATGGGAATCGGACGCCAGAGCATGAGGTCCACGACGAAGAAGTCCCCGAGCTTCAGCGAGTTGAGGTCGTCCTCGAATTGATCCCCGACATACCGCCCCTGGACGGAAACATTAACGAGAGCCGGGTTGGTGTAACTCACTTTCAAGGTGAACTGGTGCTTCGGGACCTGGGCGATCCTCTTCCCCTCCAGCTCCAACTGGCTCGGGGCACTCAAGACTTCGGTATCGTTGAAGAGATAGCTTCCTGACAAGGTCCAGGCGACATGAGGGCGGTATTCCAATTCGGCTTCGATCCCTCTGATCTGCGTCCGACCCAGATTCTGTCGTTGGCGGCAGACGCCGCCGGCAGGAACAAACCCACAGGGAGAAATGGTCCCAGGGCCGGTCCCTTTGGTGACGTTGGCGACTGGATCTTCCACCTCGTTCCAGAACGCGGTCAGCCGGCCAAGGAGGTTCTTCGCGATGGTGTAATCCATGCCGACTTCTCCGCCAATCAGCCGCTCCGGTTTAAGATCCTCGTTGGCCTCGGTGATGTCGTTCCGGACCCTGAACGGCCGGAAGAGTTCGTTGATCGTCGGCGCCCGAAAGCCCTGGTAGAAGGAGCCCCTCAACGAAAGCTGATCGGTGGCATGATAGAGAAGGGCCACCTTGGGGCTGAAAGCCAATTCGTCCCGATCGGAGAACGGAGCATTCCGAGTGATCGCCCCGGTTTGTATATTCCTCTCAACGCGGGAGGCATCGAAGCTCTGCCAGAGATCGAGCCTCCCCCCGATGGTCACCTGCCATCTTGGAGCGGGAGTGAAGATGTCCTGCATATAGACGCCGGCCAAAAACTGTTCTCCTCCAGCCTTCCGCCGTCTGGTGAATTGGCCCAATGCGGCGCTGAATGTAAAGTCCTCATTGGTCTCTCCATCAATCCATCTCAGATCAGTCCCCGCCGTGAGCAAATGGCCCTGATAGATCTGCTTTGACCACTGAAGGTTAGCTCCCAATGCCGTTGATGGGACGTCGAACTGATCGAGTGCCGGGGTCTCGGAGTTCCGATCGGAGGCCGCAGAAGAGAAGGTGCTGTTAAAGGTCTGCAGGTGAGAGAACAGGGTGAATTGCCAATCGCTGCCGTCTGCGGTCTTGAGCCGACCTCCGGTCCCGACATACCCGGCCTCGGTCGAGTTCTTCTGCTTTGGAGTGCCGTTGCCCCGGTCTTCATGGAAAAAGCTCCCTGCGAGGAAGAGCGATGAAGCCTGCGATGGGGTGTATTCAACCCGACCGTTGAAGGTCTCGTGACTGGAGTCGGCGTCGATGTCAATTGCTCCCCTTTGGTTCTCTCGGACGATCTTGTAGCCGTCTGTGCGGAAGAAGTTGCCCTCGAGCGACACCCCCCATGGGCCCGTGACGTGGCTGGCCATCAGGTCGGCATCAACGGTGTTGCGCGTCCCGAGATCGAGCTTGGCCTGGGCGACCCTCGCCTCCGGCCGCCTGGTGACGATATTAATGACCCCGCTCAACGCGTAGTTGCCATAGACACCAGACCCACCGCCCCTGACCACCTCGATCCGCTCGATGCTCTCAAGCGGCACCTTGCTCCAGTAGACCCAGCCGCCGAAGGGATCGTTGAGCGGAACGCCGTCGAGCAATACCAGCGTCCGGCTCACCCCGCTTGGCCCGATCCCGCGGAGAGAGACCCCCTGCGCGGTCGGGTGGGTGACAAGGCTGCTGCTCCGCCGGAACAGGCTGAACCCCGGGACCTGGCGCAAGAGATCGTCCACCGTGCGGGCTGGCGACTGCTGGATCTCTTCCCTCGTGATGATCGTGACGTTAGCCGGGACATCTCGCAGCCGCTGCTCGATACGGCTGGCAGAGACCACGACCGGCTCTAAGCGAACCGCCTGTTCCACCTCCCCTGTCGCCGGCGATCCAGGAGGCGCACCCCACGCAAGACTGAACGGCCACTTGAGGATGCATGCAGCCACAAGCCCACCAACGATAACCATGAGAGGATACAGCCAGGACCGTGCCCTGCCTGCCAGCATCATTCCTCTCCCTCCTCCCTCGAGGCGAAGCGCTACGGTTTACGCTTGACTGATCGCTCGTCAAACCCTTGGAAAGTAAGCATCCTCCGTGCCAGGTCAAACCGATGAATATCCTGGGCGCTGCTTCGCAACTTCCCGCAGAGAAAGCTTCCGTTGCGTTCACGCCCTAACAGGTTCACTTGGGAGGTGGGCCCAACTGCGCGGAATGCCACAGTCATGGGGTGAAATGGCCCGTTTTTCCTATTGTCCCTGCTAACCTGTCAGACGATCGGTCCCGGCTCAGTGCGGCAGGCCAAACTCCAAAAGCTATGCTACTGCATCAGCATGAGACAGCCCACATTCATCTAGCCGGAGGGAGGAGATGCGGCGGGTTATGGTTGATATCGGGTCACCTCGGCATCGTAAATCCGCACATAGCTGATGAGACCCGTCTCATCACTTTTGCGCCCTACATCCAGCCGACCCCTCACCTTGATCGGTCCATCTATAAAGGAGGTTCCTTTTTTTAAGAACACCACGGCGAAGCTGGCCCAGTCAAAGTCAACGGCGTGAAAAGGGCAACCAACCAGGGGCTCTTTAAGTATGTCGGCAAGGGAAACAGAGCTTTCAACTTGGTCTTCAGGCCACAGCCAGAGAAGCCTCGGACCTCATATCGGTCGAGTCGCCAATCACACCGCTGAAGCGCTCAGGTCGTTCCCCGGTTGCCCAGGAGCATCGCATACGTCGGTTCGTCGAATCCGCGAACGATGACACCCCCAACGATGAGGACAGGGATCCTCAACTGGCCGTCCTCATGGACGAAGGCTCGCCTGAGGTCGGCCTCCGGGATCTCTCCTTCACTTTGATCCCATCGGATGATCTTGCCGCCGATCTTGACGTACAGCATGGGGAAGCGCCTGGCGATTTCCATCGCCTCGCCGCCTCCGATCGGGCTGCGGTCAACGTTATGATCGGTATAGACTACGCCGTGTTGCGAGAGCACCTCCCTCGCGCTGTCGCAAGCGGGTCACCCTACCCGATTGTATAACACGATCTCAGCCATGAGCCCTCCGGCCGCCTGCTCTTCCGGCCATGCGCCCACCACCCATTGACCCGCTCGACCCCACCGGCGTCACGGCGGCCGCCCGGCCACCCCTGCACGCTACCCCTTCCCGCTCAATTCCCTCAACTGCTCTTCAACGGACTTCTTGCGATGCAGCCAGGTCCACTCGGCCTTGTCGACCAAGATGACGTTCGGGATCATCTCCCCGAAGTTTTGAGCCAGGGAAAAGGTATACGCGCCGCAATTGAAAATGGTCAGCCCCTCCCCGGGTTCGATCGCCCCGCTCACGAACCCGACTGGATGTGGCTCCGATGGCATGCAAAGGAAATCGCCGACGGTGTACTGGATCCGCCCAGGTCGAATCTCGGACGGGACGGCCACATATTCCGCGTTTTCGCGCGGTGGAAGGATATTTCGGCCAGCATCGACCAACGCCCAGCGATTTCCGCCATTCTGCTTGCAAGATAGGATACTCGTCAGGCAGACGGCGGCGTCGTTTACCAGATACCGCCCGGGTTCGATGAGGATCTCGCGATCGCCCGGAAGGCCGGCAAGCGGACCGGCCATCTTGGCGATGAAGCTTCCGAGTGTGTGCCCATGGGCTTCCATGAGATAACGGCTCCCGAATCCTCCCCCGAAGTCGAGGACCGGGATCCTGACCCCAAGCCCGGCTTCCACTTGCCGGACGAATTTCACCACAGCGGCAACATGGGCCCGGTGGGCATCCGGCACGTACTGCCTCGTGTAGCTATGGCAATGCACCGCATGAAGCGACAGAGACCGCGAACGAACGATGCGCGTGACCGCCTCCGTCGCTTCTCCGCTGGGGACGTCAAAACCGAATTTCGATCCTGGTGGAGCGAACGAACCTCGCAGGCGTCGTGACAGGAGGGGGTTGATTCTGAGGCCCACCTCGATCGTCCTCCCAAGCCTCAGCCCCACGCCATCCAGAAAGGCGATCTCTGATAGCGACTCGACGTTAATAAGGGATACGCCATCATTCACGGCGCGCTCGAGAAATTCCTGTCGCTTTGCCGGGCCGTTGACCACGACCTGATCAGGAGAGAATCCTATCTCCCTGGCAAGCAGGTACTCGAATTCGGACATCACCTCGACATTCAACCCGGCCTCTCTCACGAGCGAGACAACCCCGATCAGATAGCAGGCCTTGAGGGCGAAGTGCATGCGGATCGGAAAGGGGCAGGCATGCGCCGCAGCAATGGCCCCTACTATGTTGTCGCGCAGGCGCGCGGACGAGTACACGAGGAGCGGCGTGCCCAGTTGTTTCACGATCTCCTGGTAGGGGAGCGCCTCGATCCACACCTCCCTACCCTCTAAGCGGAGTGGCCCTCCCTGACTTAGCAGTCTGCGCGTTGTCGAGGAAGCGGAGAGGTATTCGTGGCGAGTCATGATCTTTGCTCCACGGGCTTCGCGTCGTGCCGAGCTATCCCTTGAACTTCGGCGGCAGCTTTCCTGAGCCCATCGTAGCACTCCGGACGAGTGCGTCCGCGTGAGAAAACCGTGCAGACCGGCTTGCCCCTGCCTATGTGCTCTCCGTCGAGCGGCAGGTCTCGTGCGCCGCGCTTGTACCACGACCAGGGGTTCTTGAAGACCAGGTCGTCCGTCGCAAAGAGGATGGCCTTTCCGAGGAAGTCGGGCGCGGCTTGCGCGCCAAGGTCAAAGCCGGGCAGCCTTCCCTGGCAGGCGGCCAGATGAGCATCGAAGATACTGATGCCATAGGCTCGTTCTACGAGCTCTATCGATGCGGTGTAACGGGGATTGATTTCAAGTGGATAGATGGTTCCGCCCTTCAGAATGAAGTCCATCCCATTCGCTCCGACAAGATGGAATTCTCGGGTAATGGCTCGAGCGATCTGTCGCACACCTTCAACCAGCGTCCTCCATCTTGCCTGACCCTGCACCACCGGCCCGAGAATGCTGCCGCAATAGCGAAAGCCGCCCGCCCCGAACTCCTTCTCGCCAACAAGCTGTTCAGATATGCCAAGGAGACAGCAGTCGAGACCGTCCGCAACGAACACCGCGCCACATGGCAGCCCGTCCAAGTACTCTTGAAGGAACACGCCTTGCTCGAGCCGGGTGCCCGGAACAAGAAAGGCGATCCCGTGACCGCCCCCGCTGCGCACGGGCTTTCGGAGCCACGGGGTGCCGGGGTCGAGGTCGAATATCGTTGAGGAGAAGGAGATCTTCGGCGCCGGGACGCCTGCTCGCCCCAGGAAGCCGAAGAATCGGGCAGGGTCTCTCACCGATGACAGTACTGATGCACTATTTCCTAATACCGGCTTTCCACGGCGCAGCGCCTCAACCGCCGACGGATGGTTTTCGAGATTCGCGACATAGACGAGTGCGTCGAATGTCAGATCTCGGAAGAGCGCCGCCAGATGCCGGACGTCGTACGGCAGGCCGAGGTCTCTCTTGATAGACCGATGCTGACAGAGCAGTTGCAGGTCGAAATCCCCGAAGTAATCGACCGCAAGAACCCGATGGCCCAGTTCGCTCCGGACCGCCGACTCAGCCAAGCCGCGCGCGCTGACTCCCACAATGAGAATGTCCACCAGTCTCCCCTCGCTGCTTGTGCCGAACCGGGTGTTAGGGCTTGACGCGACCAATGCTTGTTGAGAATAGGTCGGCACATGGATGGAGTAGTGGCCAGGACATGACCGACCTACTTCGGAAACGGGCAGCCCTTTGCTTCAAACACTGACATCCAGGCTCTGCCTGTCATCTCTATTCTGGATAGGGGCGAGGTATCATCCGCTCCCCTTCGTTTCGACAAGACCAACACGCTCGGAGCGGTGAAAGCCGGCAGCGGCGATTATCTGAGGGAATCCGGGGGGTCAAGGAACTGTCCCTCCGCGAGGAGCACCCCTACAGACTCCAGACATTCGTAACATCAGTCGATAGCTTCCTACTTCTTCAATGCCTCCACCAGCTTCGTGAGCGTCTGCTTAGCGTCTCCGAAGACCATCATGGTGTTTGGCTGCACGAAGAGCTCGTTTTCGATCCCCGCGAAACCTGGATTCATGCTGCGCTTGAGCACGATCACTGCGCGCGCCTCCTCTACGTTGAGCACCGGCATCCCGTAGATCGGACTGGCGGGGTTACGCTTGGCAGCGGGGTTGACGACATCATTCGCGCCGACGACAAGGACCGCATCCGTCCTCGAGAACTGGCCGTTGATCTCATCGAGGTCATAGATCTGGTCATACGGGACATTGGCCTCGGCCAGGAGCACATTCATGTGACCTGGCATCCGGCCCGCCACAGGATGGATGGCATATTTCACCGTCACGTTGCTCGTATCCAGCAGGTCTGCCAGTTCACGCAAGGCATGCTGAGCCTGAGATACCGCCATCCCGTAGCCCGGAGCGACGATGACGGTCTGTGCGTTCCACAACACGGTGGCCGCGTCCTCGACGGTCCCCTCGTTGACACCCCCGGCGGCCGATTCTGCCCCTGCGGGCGCCGTCTCAGGTACCGCACCGAATGCACCGAAGAGGACATTCGTAAACGAACGATTCATGGCCTTGCTCATGATAATCGAAAGGAAAAAGCCGGACGCTCCATCAAGCGCCCCGCTGATAATCAAGATGTTGTTCGACAGCACAAAACCCGTGGCCGAGGCCGCAAGGCCAGCATAGGAATTCAAGAGCGAAATCACGACCGGCATGTCAGCCCCACCAATCGGCAAGACCAGGAGAACCCCTAGCAGGAAAGCGAGTCCTAACATGGTGTAGAACAACATGTAGTGGGTCGGCATAAAGACCAGATAGCCGATAATACCTAGAGTGATCGCTGAGAGCGAGATGTTCGACACGTTTTGGAATTTGTATGTGACCGGGACCCCGGTGATCAAACCCTGTAGCTTTCCGAAGGCCATCAGACTCCCTGTAAAGGTCAGGGCCCCAAGCATAACTTCAAACCCGATCGGAACCATCTTGATGGCGCCAAGCTCTCCACCGTGCCGGTAGTATTCCGAGACCCCCACGAGAGCAGCCGCTAGCCCCCCGAATGAGTGAGAAAGCGCGATCCTCTCCGGCATGGCCGTCATCGGCATGAAGATCGCCATCGCTGCCCCGATAGCAGACCCGATGACCATCCCCACGATAATCCACTCGTAACTAATGATGTCCTGGTGGAAAAGCGTCCCCACGATGGCCAGAAACATGCCGATGGCTGCCTGGTGCATGCCCCGCCGGGCCGTTTCCGGCGAGCTCATGCCCTTTAGGCCGAGGATGAAGAGCACGGAGGCCGCGAAGTACGCGATCTGGATGAGCGTCGTCTTCATGGCTGCTTCTCTTCCTTTTTCTTGAACATCCGGAGCATCCGATCCGTGATCATAAAGCCGCCGACGACGTTAATCGTGGCGGCCGTCACGGCGATCAACCCTAACACCGTGCTCACGGCATTATAGTGGGCCCCCGCGGCTACCAGCGATCCCACCAGCGAAATCCCGGAGATCGCGTTCGTCCCGGACATAAGCGGCGTATGAAGCAGCGGTGGAACCCGCGAGATAACCTGGTATCCCACAAACGCGGCCAGCACGAAGATGTACAGGCCGATCAGGATCTCATTTGGCATCAGGACCCTCCCTTCCGGGACAGCAGCTCCTTGACTGTTGCGTGCACGATCCCCCCCCCATGGGTGATCACGCATCCCCGTGTGATCTCGTCCTGAAAGTCGAGCTTCAGTCCACTATCGCCCGCCAGGTGCAGGAGGAGCTTCTCCATGTTCCGCGAGTACATCTGGCTCGCGTGAACGGCCACGCGGCTCGGAAGATTGAGCAGACCGATGACCGTTACCCCGTGTTTCACCACTTCAGCCCCGGGCTCGGTCAAAGCGCAGTTCCCCTCCTGCTCCGCCGCGAGGTCCACGATCACCGAGCCGGGCCTCATGTCCCGGACCATCTCCTCTGTGATCAGGATTGGCGCGCGCTGGCCCGGGATGAGCGCTGTCGTGATGCAGACGTCCGACTTGGCGATGTGTCGGTGGATGAGCTCTGCCTGCCGCCGTTTGTACTCTTCGGAGACCTCCTTCGCATAGCCGCTCTCCGTCTGAGCGTCCTCAGCCATGTCCACCTCGACGAACTTCGCCCCGAGGCTCTCCACCTGCCCCTTCACGACCTTCCGGACGTCAAACGCTTCCACCGCCGCGCCAATCCGCCTGGCGGTCGCGATGGCCTGCAACCCGGCGACGCCGGCTCCCAGGACGAGAACCTTCGCCGGGGCGATGGTGCCCGCTGCGGTCATGAGCATCGGGAAGAACTTGGGGAGCGCGTGGGCAGCCATGATGACGGCATAATATCCCGCGATCGTGGCCTGGGAGCTCAGGACGTCCATCATCTGCGCAAGGGTGGTGCGAGGAATGCTGTCCACGGCGATCGCCGTGATCTTGTGGGCAGCGAGGGTCGCCACCAGATCGGGATTGAAAAGAGGATAGAGCAGGCTGATGAGCGCAGCGCCCTCTCGCATCCCCGCGATCTCCGCCGGGGTCGGGCGATGAATCTTGACCACCACATCCGCGGCGGCAAGTAGCGCCTTCGCCGAGGGCTCGACACTGGCACCCGCCTCCTTGTACTCCTCATCAGGGAAGCGGGCCTTTTCGCCCGCTCCCCTCTCCACAGATACCTCTATCACCTTCTTGGTCAATCGCTTGACCGTTTCCGGGACGATCGCCACCCTCGCTTCACCGGGCTCGATCTCTTTCGGCACTGCGATCCTCATCTATCGGCCCCCTCTAAGACAGCTCGGCAACGGCTCAGCACAACGGATCGCTCCCCCCAATATCCGAATCTGGATGTCACACTCTCGAAACGCATGCAAGTCACTACACAGCCGAACATCCCTCCCGCGGACCAGGCCCCTCTCACTCATGGGTGCGCAGGCTACTAAATGCGGAGATCGCGTGTCAAGGCAAAAAACTGGAGCAAGAGGAGAGCCATCATAGGCGGGGAACCCCCGCTCGAAGCGAGTAGGGCGTGTGAAAAAGGTTTTCACATATTTCTCCCTTGACAGCCTCCGGCACTTTCCGATACAACACAGGCGTCCAACCGTCAGCTGTTCACGGTTCACTGTTCACCGTCAACCGTGAAACGCTCAACTGGATTTGCCTCGCGGCCTTACTGGCCACGACACTGGAGGATCCGGTGAAGCTCATGATCAGTGTGCGAGACGAGATAGAGGCGGCGGCCGCTTCGGCGGGGGGGGCTGATATCATCGATATCAAGAACCCAGCCGAAGGTTCGCTCGGCGCTCAGCCGCCCGAGGTCATCAGGGCCATCACCAAAGCCGTCCCGGCCACCACCCCGGTCAGCGCATCCATCGGTGACGTTCCGAATCTCCCCGGGACCGTGGCCCTGGCAGGTCTGGGCGCGGCGATGTGCGGGGTTAGATTCGTCAAGGTTGGCCTGCTGGGGGCGCGGACTCCCGAAGAGGCGGCCAGCCTGCTTGAGGCCCTGAGTCGGGCTTTGCGGATGGCGAATGGCGCGGTCGCGCTCGTTGCGTGCGCGTACGCCGATGCTACACTCGTCGGCTCGCTCGATCCGCTCCAACTCCCTGAAGCCGCCGCGCCCTTTGCCGAAGGATGCCTCATCGACACGGCCGTCAAAAATGGAAGGAGCCTGTTTGAGTGCCTCCCGGACGCAGCGATCGCCCTCTTCATTCAGCGGTGTCACGATCGGGGACTCTTCTCCGCCCTGGCAGGCTCCCTGCAGCAGGGAGATTTCACCAGGGCCAAGGCGCTTGGCGCCGATATCGTCGGCGTGCGAGCCGCGGCATGCGACGGGGGGCAACGGGGCGGCCCGCTCTCCCTGGAGAAGGTGAAGCTCCTGAAGGCGAGCCTCACCGCATCACCACCCGAGTACCCAATGTCTTTCCGCACCCCAGCCACTCCTTTACGCGAGCCGGCCGCGTCCCATTGATGATCCAGCAAGAGCCGATCCCCCCCAGCCACCTGGCGAACTCCCGATCAACGCAGGGGTAGCGCGGGAGCTGCGACCGCGCCACGCGCGGGAGAAGCGGGGCGGTCGGGTCGAGCTTCGGATCCCGCGCAAAGATCCCGTCCACACGCTTCAGAAGAAGAAGCGCATCCGCCCTCACGCGGCCGGCGACGTAGGCGGCGACCGAATCCGAGGTGACACGCCAGGAGTGGACAAAGGGATCGTGGCGAGAAAGATATCGGGAAGGAAGGAAGATCGGGAGCTGACCGGACCGGAAGACCGTTCCGATCCCTTCCAGGCTGGCCACGGGGAGGGCCTTGGAAGCCAGGTCGCAGAGCAGAAGGCCATACTGATCCATCGCTAGGATCGCCATCCGGTGCGCGGTGCTCTCTGTGAGTCGTAACCGATGATCCTCCTCCCGCACGAGATCGGCAAACACCCCACCCCCTGGAATCACCAATACCCTGGTTTTGCCCCGGCAGCGCGCGATCGAATCGAGAAGCACCCCCAAGCCCCGCCAACGGCCGAGGCTCCCTCCCACCTTTATGACAACGTCGATCTTCACGCAGGGGAGCCTCCGACGCCTCCTGAGGGGCAGATCATCGAGCGAGCGCCTTACCCAAGAGGTAGGCAGCCGCCACGCATGGGCAAAATGGGGGAGACCCTCCAGCAGTCAGAGCCGGAGGGTCGCATATCGCAAGGTTCAGCCGCTGAGCACAGGTGACGCCGAGGAATGCGCCGATCCCGACCGGAACCACAGGGAGGCCGAGTCCATGATCGAACCTGGAGAGGACCTGGAACATCCCCTCTGTGATCTGTTGAATCTGTTTCTCGGCAATGTAGGCGGCCATGGCGACTATTTGCGCAGCAGCGAGACCCTTTCTGTCCTCGCAGGGCAGCCTCGCCAAACGCCCGAGCGCCTCTTCTTTGGTTTTACCGCGACCGTCAGGAGTTGAGCAGGTGTATTCCTCCGGCATGAGCCGCCCCAGTGCCAGATAGACATCCGCTGCGATGGCAAAGTATTCAGCCGAGATCCGACAGATCGTCCCTCTCACGGGGATCTGAGAGACAATTGCCGGAACGGGAGTGCGGAGCACACCGGTATAGATCAGCTCTCCGCAGCCCAGCCGCTCGATGTCGCGCCTTCCCTTCGCTGCCAGCTTTCCACCCAGAATCGGAATCAGATCGGTCGTGGTGCTGCCGATGTCCACCATTAGGCAGTCGGGCAGCCGATCGGCGAGGACCAGCGCTTCGGCGATCCAATTCGTAGCGGCAATGGTGAGGAGGTCCACCTCCTCTCCGTCCAAGGGGGTGAGCCGGCCGTCCAGATCGACAGCGTAGAGTGGCGTCCCGGGAACCGCTTCTCTCACCTCGCGGATGATAAATGCCACCCCTTCGGTCCTGTCGCGGAAGACATCCGCCAGCTCCCCCGTCATTGTCACCGCCATCGCATCGGCTGTTCCCAGCTCCTTGTGGATCTCCTGCAAAAGCGGGCGGAGGCCGGCGTTGTCCTTCCAGATCTCGAAATACCGGCGAACTGCGCGCCCGGACTCGGCCCGGCCGTTGTCAAACACCAGGCGGGCGGCTTTCACATTTGCGCCGCCGATGTCCCATCCGATCACTCTGGCCAACGATTGCTCCGCCGGTCCGCTCCTTCACAGGGGCGGGTGGTGAACTTGGCGGTCCCGACGATCTGGATCTGTCCCGGATCGGGGAGCTGTCCTCCGACCGCATCGAGAATCAGGGTTGCCAGATTCTGTCGGAGGACCCTCTGGATCCCCACATAAGACGTTGTGAGGCGGGGGTTCACTTCAATGACTACCGCGTCGCGGTCCGTGAGGACCATATCGATCCCAACATACCCCTTCAGACCGGGGATCGCCATCACCACCTGTTCGGCCCGACGGAACGCCAATGAACGAAGGGGGTGCTCGAGCGGGACACGGCCTCCGTGATACCTCAGCCGTGTCCGTCCCCTGATCTCCTGCAGGTTCAGGGTCACGGGCAGCGACCTCATTCCATCGGTGACGAGCGAGACGCTGGCGTGGACACCTTCGATGTACGATTGCAGGAGCAGCACTTCCAGCCCTGTCTCCCGCCAGGCGGTCACAAGCGCCCGCTGTAATTCCAACTCTCGCCTCGCGATGAAGACGCTCTGGCATCCCACCCCATCAAGCGATTTTATCACAACGGGGTAGCCGAGATGGCGGGCGAGCGGTACCGTGTCGTCCACATGCCGGATCTGGTGTGTCTCCGGGGTGGGGATGCCGCTTGCTTTCAGTAACTGGTACGTCAGCGCCTTGTCCCCGGCGGCTTTGATGCCGGCGGTGCTAGAACCCAACACCAGCTTGCCGCTCGCCTCAACAATGGCCGTGATCCCTTCGAGTAGGCCGGCCGTCTCTGGGGCAACCAGGAGCGCAGCATCCGCCTCTTCAACCATCTCCCTGAAGATCCGATGATACCTTCTCCGGCCATCAACGACCCGAAGTCTGGGGTGGAGCGGGACCTGTTCCAATCGCCTCCGATCGATAAGCAATAAGAGCTGATGTTCTTCTAGGCGAAGGAGGTCGGTCAGGAGCGCATCAAGCATCATTCGTCCTTCCGCCAGCAGGGTTGGAACGATCATGCTGGAGCCCAGCCCGCCCCCCGTGATAGATTCGTACACGAAGATCTTCATCGCTCAACAGTCCAGCTCATCATCACAGTGACATTTTATCAGGCGATGCCCTCGTTCCCCTCATCTCCGCCTTCTCCCCTGAGGGGAGAAGGGAAGGTTGAGGGGGCAATACTGCCATGAAAGTCATCCCCGTCATCGATATCTCTCGAGGGATCGCGGTTCACGCCCGCCGGGGAGAGCGGACGACGTACAGGCCGATTCGGAGCGTTCTCCTCCAGGGCGCCGATCCCCTGGCCCTCCTACAGGCGTACTCCAGAACCCTCCAGACCACGGCGGCCTATGTCGCAGATTTGGACGCGATCATGGGGCTAGGCGATAATCTGGCCATCATCACCGAGATGGCCGCATCGAAGCCCGCGCTTGAACTCTTCGTTGACGCCGGCGTTCGGAGTGCCGACGAGGCGCGAAGTCTGCTTAGGTGTGGCGCCAAGAAGGTGATCATCGCCTCAGAGTCGCTGACGAGTCTCGATGCTGCGTCGGGACTCCTGGCCGCACTGGGAACCGGAAGCGGTATCTTCAGCATCGACCTGAGGGACCGAACGGTTATCTGGCGAGAAGCCTCGACCGAATCGAGGGACCCCTACGAAGTGGCAGCCCTCCTCATGTCACTCGGATTTCGCGAAGCGATCCTCCTGGAGATGGAAAGGATCGGAACGGGCGGCGGGATAGATGCGAGATTCCTCGGCAAGATCGCCCGGGCCGCGCCGGGGATGAGCCTCATCGTGGGCGGTGGGATCAAGGCGGCTACAGAGCTCCCACGGCTGAAGCGCGCCGGCGCCTCCGGCGTCTTGCTGGCGACCGCGCTCCATGATGGAACCATCACAAAGGAGGACCTGATCCGTGTGGGGGTGGACCGCTAGTGGACATCCAACTTTTCCCACCTTAGTTGGTGGGTACCATGCCGGGCCAAGAAACGAGCATAGCAAGGCGCAGGCCCCAGGGCCGACCGAGGCGTACGATGTCAGGTACGCCGCAAGGAGTGCACTGGGAAGCAGCAACGCCGCTAGGCGAAGTTAATTGGACCGGCATTAGAAGACCTCTTCGTAGGATGCCCCTTGCCCGAACGACTCCTGCACGCCGATCTTGATCGTGGTCAAATTCGTGCTCCCGAATCGGGCTTTGAGCTCTTTCTTCAGCTCCCCGCAGATATACCGAGCCAGCAGTTCTGCGCTCGTGTTATGGATCGGGAGCAACAGCACATCTGCTGCTGGAAAACGGTACTGCTTCTCATGATAGGTTGCCTCGATTACCGAATCACCTTTCTCAATCTTGAAATCAGCGTTCGCGGTTGGCAGCAGAACGCGGTGGTCCAGTTGATCGCAAATTTTTTTCATCAGCGGCTTGACAGTGAGAAAGTCAAAGACATAATCGTTGGCCTCAAGGGAGCCTTCCAGTTCCACCCAGGCCTGGTAGTTGTGCCCATGAACCCTCTCGCACTCTCCGTTGGCGAACAAGAGAAAATGCGCGGAACTGAATTTGAGGTAGTCCTGATCAACTCTGATGCGAAAACCGGCCATCGATCACCCGTCAGGACGCTGCTCTAGGATATCTTTCTGGAAGCTATCGCCCTGGAAGCTATCGCACCTCCGTGCCGGATGTCAAGCCTGCTCTCCGTCGGACGGCACTCACAACTGCCGAAGGCTCGCTTCGACAGACGCGAGGCGTCCTGCGGGCCAAGCGATAAATCGACCTAGTCTGATCCCCGCCCGACCGGTGATACCCCTTCTTCCTCCTGGCTCAAGTCTCCCCTGTCCTCCCGCAAGAGCTCCAAAAACGCGACGGCGGCCGCCGGCAGGGTCCTTTCCCGGCTGGATACAGTGTAGAGTTGTCGGCGAAGGTTCAGACCGTTGATATGGGCTGCGCAAAGGCAGCCCATCATGACTTCCAGGGTTATAGCGTATTTCGAGACGATCGAGACACCCAGACTGGCCGCTACCGCCTGCTTGATCGCCTCCGTGCTACCTAGTTCCATCGCCTTCCTTATGACAATCCCCTTCCGCCCTAGCTCTTCTTCCATGATCTCTCTCGTGCCGGACCCTTCCTCCCGGAGAATAAAGGCCTCTTCTTTGAGTTGGTCTATAGACACAAATTTCTCGTGGGCCAGCGGGTGATTCGAATCAACGATCAGCACCAGTTCATCTAGCAAGTAGTCTTATTTTGCAACTCATCGGGTTGGACAGGGGGACCGACAAAGCCCAGGTCTGCCTCGTGCTCCAGCACTTGATCCAGAACCTGTGCCTTATTCGTAATGGCGAGGCTGATGTCGATGCCGGGGTAGCGGCGCTTAAAGCGGCCAAGGGCGCGAGGCAGCATATAGGTCCCAACGGTGCTGGCTGCCGAAATACGCAGGTCCCCCTTCTGCAGGCCCTTTAACTCGCTGATGGTTTCGCGGGCCTCCTCCAGGACTTGAAAGACCCGATGCGCGTGCCGATAGAGGATCTCCCCGGCATCGGTAAGCTGGATCTTCCGACCCAACCTGTGAAACAGTTTCGTCTCGAGGCTTCCCTCGAGTGCTCGAATTTGCTTTGAGATAGCTGGCTGTGTTCGATAGAGCTCTTCAGAGGCTCGCGAGAAGCTACTATGCTTTGCCACGGCCATAAAACCTTTGAGTTGTTGCAGATCCATAGATCACCTCCTGATCGGTTGAAACGCGCAACGCGTGATCGACAGGCCTTTCCTCTCAGCCACTACCATCCACAATTCGATTCTCAAGAGACGGGGGTTCAACTGTGTCGATCTTCCGAGCGTGTCGGCTTCTGGTATTACTAAAAGTGATCGAATATGTAAAATAAATGAATTTGACACATACCATAGGGGATGATACCGTGACTTGTCAATGCCGAGGAGTTATATCTCCACCCTTCCTCTCCACGGGTCCTCCGATGTTCGAAAGGCTGATCGCTGGGCGGGATATCATCACCAGCCCGGCTGACACGGTTCGTCCCACCGACGGAGTCAAAAGAGTCATTGCCCTTCTCTGCACACACCGGATTCGCGAGATCCCCGTGGTCGATAACAAATGCCACGTTGAGGGCTTGATCTCAGAGCGGAACCTTCTTGAATCCGTCGATCCGAAGCGCCAAGAGCTCCGACAGGCAGGAGCCCGGGCTTCCTCGCCGGGCGCGGAGCGGGCCCCAACCCTTCGAAAATCTTTTCGTGACAGACATCATGATGCATTATGTAATCATGGCCCACCTTGATGCCGAACCTTTGCGCCCCGCCTCGATGACAGCTCTCCGGAAGATCAGGCGAGAAGACCTCGATCGTAAGCGGGGCGCTACGGTGTGAGTGTGGGCTGAGAACAGAGGGAGAGGAGATCGGTGGACAGGTGGCTGAGGAGATGGTAGACTTCATCCCGCCGGTGAGTCAGAGACGGCATTCGAACGCGATTATCACCCCAGAGACAAACAATAACAGCGGCATTACCAACTCAGAAGCGACAGCCGATGGAGTCGAGGGGAGTCGACCGATATCGCATGCATTAGAAGAGCGGCGACGGGATCTGTACCGGCTGTAGCCCAGCAAAGAGAGGAGAGAAGTGGAGCTTTTTTTGGACACTGCAAGTCTAGAGGAAATCCGTGAGGCCGCGAAATGGGGGGTCGTGAGCGGCGTCACCACCAATCCAACCCTGATGGCACGCGAGGGCGATGTCGATTTCTCTGAAACCATCAAAACGATCTGTGAGATCATCGACGGGCCCGTCAGCGCAGAGGTGGTCTCGGTGAAGGCCGAGGACATGATCGAAGAGGCCCGCCCCATCAGCAAGTGGCACCCCAATGTCGTGGTGAAGATCCCGATGACTCCTGATGGCCTTCAGGCTATCAAGGCCCTCTCGTCGGAGGGGATCAAGGTTAACACGACCCTCATCTTCACTGCCAACCAAGCCCTCCTGGCGGCCAAGGCTGGCGCCTATATCGTCAGCCCGTTCATTGGCCGTCTGGACGACATCTCCGAAGACGGGATACAGGTAATCCGCGATGCAGTGCAGATCTACAAAAACTATGCGATTACGACCAAGATCCTGGCCGCCAGTATCCGTCACCCAAGGCATATCACCGAAGCAGCCAAGGCTGGCGCCCACATTGCCACGATGCCGTTCAGCGTCCTCAAGCAGGCGATGAAGCATCCCTTGACCGACATCGGCCTCGAGCGGTTCCTGAAGGATTGGGAAAAGTATCAGCAAGCGCAAGCAAGCAAGGAGTCGGTCCGGGTGAAAAAGGCGGGGCCTGCTAGGACTGTAGTGCGAGGCTGATCTATCAACACCTGGTAGGAAGAAAAACTAAAGGCTTCACACCTACAGATGAGGAAAGGGACCCTTAACGGATCTTGCAGCCATTGTAAGGTGTGGCGCGACCTATTAGCCCTGCCCTGCGCTGCCTCCACGCATATCTCCCGTTGTTGATCGCAGACAAGGACGGTGGAGACGACGGCCGTCGCAGTAGGGCCAAATCCGGCCGATCTCGACCCCACGCCTCGAGACGTGCCTGGCGAATTGGTCATTACCTGAGCCGGCCTATCCCCATCCCAAAGGAAGGTGGTATTCGCTCGATCGGCAAGCCGCGAACCCACGATCAGGATCTGAAGCAGGGAAGGTCAGCGTCACAGATCCGCAGCCATCTCAGATGAAGACGCAAGCCAGGTGAACAGGAGGTGATTGACATGCCCAAGATCACCCCGGTGCTGCTTGGCATCGGCGGGGACAGTGGAACAGGGAAGTCTACTCTCGTCGGCGGGATCTACAAGATCTTCGGCGCGGAGAAGATCACCAACATTAATCTCGATGACTACCATACGTTCGACCGCACCCAGCGCAAGATCTATGGCCTTACAGCCCTCCATCCGGCGGCCAACAACATGGCCCTGATGGGCAAGCATGCTTGGCAGCTCAAAAACGGTGAGAAAATTATCAAGCCAGTGTATGATCATTCGACCGGCACCTTTGCTGATCCGGAGGAAGTTGACCCAAGGCCAATTGTCATCATCGGTGGTCTGTTTCCTTTTTTTACCCAAGACCTCAGAGATGTCTTTGATTTGAAGGTGTATCTGGACCCCGACGAGGAACTGAAGCGGGCCTGGAAGATCCAGCGAGACTCAGGGAGGCGGGGATACACCATCGAGCAGGTCATGAAGGAGATCGAGGCGCGGCAGGAGGATATCAGAAAGCACATCGAACCCCAGAAGGAATATGCGGACATCATCATCCGATTCTACGCTCTCAACGGGCCAGGAGAAGCCCAGGATAATGCCCGCCTGAATGTCCGCCTGTTCCTGAGTCGAAACCTGCCGAAGACTGCCCTGGACGAGCTCCTGCAGGAGGCGATGGGAAGGAAGACCCGCCGTGCCGTCCGCCTGGTGGACGAGGACTACTATGGCCAGCCCTTCCATACTCTGGAAATCGACGGGTCGATCCATCCCCAAACGGCGGCAGGGCTCGAGCAGAGGATCTGGTCTCACCTCCTTTCCCCCATGAAATCGATTCAAGATCTTGCGGCAGAACAGTTCGGAAGCTTCGCCGAGGGCGAGACGGCTCGCCATAGCGATCCCCTTGCCCTGGTGCAGTTGCTCCTTATCTATTACCTGCTGCAGAAGAAGGAAGCTCGGCAGGAAGGCTCGCGAGAGGGTCTCGCGGAGATGGTGGAGGGATAAGCGATGGTGAGGATTGCGATCAACGGCTTCGGGCGAATCGGTCGGTTGGCGTTTCGGGCTGCCTGGGAGCAGAAGCTGGCCCTTGACCTGGTGGCCGTTAACGATCCGGCCGGCGCGCGCACCGACGCCCTGTTGCTTGAATTCGACTCTAACTACGGGCCCTTCCCCGCCAAGGTCGAGAGCGACGAGGGGAGCATGCGGGTCGACGGCAAGCGAATTGTGGTCTTTCGGGAACGCGATTGGACAAAGCTGAATTGGTCGGACGTGGGAGCCGAGATTGTATTGGAGTGCAGCGGCCGGGGGACGTCGCGCCCCGAGGCTGAAAAGCACCTCGCAGCGGGGGCGAAACGGGTGCTGATCTCTGCCCCGGCGAAGGGCGAGGACCTCACCGTTGTTCTCGGGGTCAACGAAGAACGATATGATCCGGAGCTTCACCGGATTATCTCCAACGGGTCGTGCACGACGAACGGCCTCGCCCCGGTAGCCAAGGTCCTCCTCGATGCGTTCGGGGTCCAGTGGGGGTTCATGAGCACTGTCCATAGCTACACCAATTCGCAGTCTATTCATGATCGGGGGGCGGAAGACGCACGGGAGTCAAGGGCAGCAGCCCTTAACATCATCCCAACAGACACCGGAGCTGCCCGGGCGCTTGTGAAGGTGATCCCCGAACTCGCCGGCCGCTTTAACGGGATGGCCTTTCGGGTGCCGACGCCCACCGTCTCTGTGATCGATCTTGTCGCGGAGGTTGATCGCAACGTGACGATCGAAGAGGTCAATGCCGCCTTCCGAGAAGCGGCCAAGGGGCGGCTGCGCGGAATCCTCCAGGTGTGCGACCGGCCGCTGGTCTCGATGGACTTCAAGGGAAACCCCCATTCTTCCATCGTGGACGCCCTCATGACGCTGGTCCTGAAGGACCGAATCGTCAAGGTCGTGGCCTGGTATGACAACGAATGGGGGTACTCCTGTCGGATGGCCGATCTCGCCGCCTATGTTGCCGCCCGAGACCTCCAGCGTGATCAGCGGAGGGTCTGGGGCGTCGCTCCAGAGACGAAGCCATCATCAAAAGTGTAAGAGGGCGGTGTCCGTGCCGCTGGGTAGGGGCGCCTGGAGCAGCAGTTCCCAAATCGGGATGACGCCAGCGGTCCAGAGGGTCCGATCAAGTGGCGAGGCCCATGGATCAGAAGGGTCACCGACACGTATTGCTGATGGATCATGACAGGGGGCTTCAGTGAAAACCGACCGCGAATCGCTTGATCAGTTGTGTATCAATACCATCCGAACGCTGGCAATAGACGCGGTTCAAAAGGCGAACTCGGGGCATCCCGGCCTCCCCATGGGGGCCGCCACCATGGCATACGTGCTCTGGACACGTTTCCTCAGGCACAATCCGTCCAATCCTTCCTGGCCCAATCGTGATCGCTTTATCCTGTCGGCCGGACACGGCTGCATGCTCCTCTACAGCCTGCTTCACCTGACTGGGTATGACCTCCCCCTCGATGAACTCAAACGATTTCGTCAATGGGGCAGCCGGACCCCAGGCCATTCGGAGCACGGGCTCACCCCGGGGGTGGAGACGACGACAGGACCTCTGGGCCAAGGCTTCAGCAACGGCGTCGGGATGGCGATCGCCGAGCGCTTTCTCGCCAGCCACTTTAACCGGCCCGACTACCCGATCGTTGATCACTATATCTACGCCATTGTGAGCGACGGGGACCTCATGGAAGGAGTCACCTCCGAGGCGGCCTCTATTGCTGGACACCTGGGTCTGGGCAAGATCATCTACCTGTACGATGACAACCGGATTACCATCGATGGGAGCACCAGCCTGGCGTTCACCGAGAACGTCGGGGAACGCTTTGAAGCGTACGGGTGGCATGTCCAGCGGGTGTACGGGGACGACTTAAAAACGGTCGAGGCCTCGCTCAGCGCGGCGCAAGCCGAGAGCGGGCGTCCATCGCTCATCATGGCCAGGACCCACATCGGCCATGGCAGCCCTAACAAACAGGACACCGCCGAGGCCCATGGGTCGCCTCTAGGTGAGGAGGAGGTCAAGCTCACAAAGCAGGCGTTGGGCTGGCCACTCGAGCCGACGTTTTATCTCCCTGACGAGGCCCTGGCCAAATTCCGAGAGGCGGTGGGGCGGGGCCGATCGTGGGAAGCGAAGTGGCAATCCCTATTTGAGGCTTACGCTACCGCCTATCCTGAGCTTGCCGCGGAGTGGCAGACAGTGATGAACGGTCGGCTACCGGAGGGGTGGGCCGACAAGATACCGATTTTCACGCCCGCCGGAGGGACCATGGCCACCCGCGAAGCCTCCGGCAAAGTGCTCAATGCGATCGCGCCGCACCTGCCGACACTTATCGGCGGCTCGGCAGATCTCACCCCATCGAACAACACGTACCTCAAAGGGTATGGCGATTTCCAGAGGTCGAGCCCCGGGGCGCGGAACCTCCACTTCGGCGTTCGAGAACACGCGATGGGTTCGATCCTCAACGGCATGGGGCTGTACGGCGGCGCGATCCCATACGGCGGGACGTTTCTTATCTTCTCCGACTACATGCGTCCAGCGATCCGGTTGGCCGCGCTCTCACATATCCACGTCATCTTCGTATTCACTCATGACAGTATCGGCTTGGGAGAAGATGGGCCCACTCACCAGCCAATCGAGCACTTGGCGTCCCTTCGGGCGATCCCGAATCTCACGGTGATCCGACCGGCCGACGCCACCGAAACCGCCGCGGCCTGGCGCGTGGCCCTCGAACACCTCAACGGGCCCGTGGCGCTAGCCCTCACCAGGCAGAAGCTTCCGGTCCTCGACCGGACCAAATTCCCCTCTGCCGATCTCCTCGTCAGGGGAGCGTATATCCTGGCCGATGCCGAAGACGGTCAACCCCATATCATCCTCATCGGCACCGGGTCGGAGGTTCACGTGGCGCTGGAGGCTCGGCACCGACTGGCGGCGGAAGGGATCGCGGCGCGGGTGGTCAGCATGCCGAGCTGGGAGTTGTTCGACCAACAGCCAGAGTCGTACCGCAACGAGGTGCTTCCGCCATCAGTGACCGCCCGTCTTGCCATCGAGGCAGGCTCCCCCCAGGGGTGGCACCGCTATGTGGGTTCCTTCGGGGGCGTGGTGGGCATGACACGCTTCGGGGCCTCTGCCCCATATCAAGTACTTATGGAGAAGTTCGGTTTTACACCTGACAATATGGTGTCACGGGCGAAGGAACTCCTCGCATGACCGTGCTGCCGTGGGGGCTTCATTTGCGCCTGCCGACCTGATAAGGCGAGGCATCTCCCCAACCCGCGAGATCCAAGAACACCTGGCTTGGCGCCTCCTCACACGAGAGCCACCGCACAGTTGGCCCTAGACAGTTACATCATCGAATATCAGAGCCTTTAACCGCAGGGCCGTGACAAACGGGCCCTGGCGAACAGGAAAGGAAGGGGGACAGTATGGCCGAGCCGATGGATCGAAACTTGGCGCTCGAATTGGTCAGGATCACCGAAGCCGCTGCCTTAGCGGCAGCCCGCTTCATGGGGAGGCGGGATCGCGACGCCGCCGATCAAGCCGCCGTGGATGCGATGCGCTATACCTTGGACTCGATGGACTTCGACGGCACGGTGGTGATCGGGGAGGGCGAGAAGAACCAAGCGCCTATGCTGTATATCGGCGAGAAGGTCGGCAACGGCCTCCCTCCAGCTGTCGATGTCGCGGTGGACCCCATCGACGGCGTGACCCTCCTCGCCAACGGCCGGCCCGGAGCACTCTCTGTCGTAGCCGTTGCCGAGCGACACAGCCTATTCTTCACCCACCTCGCCTACATAGACAAAATCGTTGTCGGCCCCAAGGCCAGGGGAGCCGTCAACATCAATGCCTCTGTCCGGGAGAACCTGCACAGGATCGCCGAAGCAGAGGGCCGAGAGGTCGATGACCTTACCGTGGTCATGCTGGATCGCCCACGTCACGAGCGGCTCATCAAAGAGGTAAGAGTTGCCGGAGCCAGGATAAAACTTATTAGTGAGGGGGACGTTGCGCCCGGTATCATGGCGGCTATGGAAGAGGACACCGGCATTGACGTCCTGATGGGCACCGGAGGCTCACCGGAGGCGGTGCTCATCGCCTGCGCATTAAAGTGCTTGGGCGGAGACATGCAGTGCAAGCTCTGGCCGAGGGATGAACGAGAAAGACAGATCCTTACCGATGAGGGTCACGATCTGGATCGTGTCTTTACGGTCGATGACCTCTGTCGGGGGCAAAATGTTTTTGTCGCGGTTACCGGAATCACCGACGGCGAGTTAGTGAGGGGAGTCCGCTACACGGGAGGATACGCGCGAACAACCTCCCTTATGATGCGCTCCATCTCAGGGTCAGTGCGATGGATGGAAGCTAAGCATGACCTGAGGCGTCTGAGGGAGATTGCCGGCTCCCGATACGAAGGTGTGAAGCATAAGTAAGCGCCTCGATCAGCAACAGTCGATTCGCGAGCGTCGGTGTCCTGATTCGCGACGGCGCTGACCCAGTGAATACTCGAGCGCTCGAAGGAAAGACGGTCGCACTCCGGGATGGTTCGAAAGTCACAGTTAAGGCCATGGTCAAAGAGGACAAGAGAACTCTAACTCCTTCGGCAGATCCCGGGGGAAGATCGCTTCTTCCTCAACGACGATGTGACAGATAGCCGACTCATCGAAGGCTGGTGTCAAACCATAGACCATGACCGAATCCTTCCTCTACTCGTTGAGGTCGACGGGCGGATCGTTACGGATGCAACTCTCCACCAACGCAAATTGGGATGGATGGCTCATGTGGCAGGGGTCCGAGTTATCGTCAGCCCAACTCACCGCAATAAAGGCCTCGCCGTGCGAACGGTTCGGGGGCTAATTCAAATTGCTCAGAACTCCGGCCTGAACAAGCTGGAGACAGAGTTCATACCTTAAGCGGCACAATAAGCATTCCTCATAGCTGGACAAGGGGTCTCGCGCCCCGAGCCTACAATGCGGAAGCTACGATGGTCTTGCGCTCCCTTCCCGCAAATAGAGGGGTCAATCACGCCGAGGACCCCATTGCCTTTAGAAGTCCCACCTCATTTGCCTTCTAGTACTCTTGACCTATCTCCTCTGGACTCATTACAGCCAGGGTACCCTTACAGATATTCGCTCACAACCCATGAAGACAGTCCGCCAGTTGTCAGGGTCCCTTGGTTCGCGATGGGATATCAGCCAGACCGGGCAGCCAGAGGTTCCTTCACTTCAGGCCAGAGGTGGGACGCGGCAGAAGCGGCTCGCCACAAGCGTTCCAAGGAGAGCGTGTAGGTCACACGGCCTCAAGCCCGACCTGGCGATTCGCTTGCCATGAGAGGAGTGGCCGCACTACACTATGCAATAGACGCCAGGATCTCAGGCACTCGCAAAGGAGGAACAATCCATGAAAGTCAAAGAGTACCCGGTGATTCCCGAAGATCAAGTGGTCAAGCGCTTGGACCAGGAACTGCCTGGATGGTATCTCGAGGGTCGATGGATCAGGAGAAAGTTCAATACCGATGGGTGGCCGACCACCCTCATGCTGGTCAACGCTATCGGCTACCTAGCCGAGGCCGCCTGGCACCACCCGGACCTGGAAGTCACATGGGGGAAGGTCTGGGTGAAACTTCGAACCCATAACGCTGGGGGGATTACCGAGAAGGACTTCGCCCTCGCAAAGCAAATCGAGCAGGTAACCCTCTGGCGTCCCGGGGAGGATGCGCCGTTGGACGGGACCCCCAACAAATGGGTGCGTGGCGGCAGCAAAGAGTAGGGGCGCTGCTTGCTGCGCCCTCTTCGGGCAGGGCAAGCCCTGCCCCTACCCTGATTGGTGATGGCCGAACGCTTTCTTCAAAAGAAATACGAGACGCCTAGCAGGTACACGCTCGAGTTGATCCCGATGTTGGGGCTCTCGAGGCCGCCGTTGGAGATGTGGTGCAATCGAACCTGCCCGGTGATGGCCAGATGATTGGTCGCGAAGTAATGAAGCCCTGGGCCGCCTTGAAGCGTGAAGTTGAACTGGCTCAGGAGGATGCTGGGCAGGCGGAGGTTCCAGTGAAGGATTCCCAGGCCGAGGTCGAAAAACGGCACCCACCGAGTGCCTGTCACGAAATTGTAGCGGAAGAGTAAGCTTGCGCCTTCGCCAAAGCTCGTGCTGGGTGAGGTCGTGATCAGGAAGGTCGGTTCAAGGATGAGTTCCAGGCTGCCGCGGACCGGGAAGGGACCATGCACATCGGTGACCGTGTAGCCAAGCTGGGGCAGCAGGGGCGCGAAGTGCACGTTGGCGGCTCTTCCCTGAAAAATTTTGTGAAACATACTGTAGCCACCCATCACGCCTAGGTGCCAGGTCCCTGCCCGGAATCCCTCTTCCGGGCGCACTGCCGCTCCTCCCGCCGTCCTGCCCTCTCGCGAATCGTCGCCAAGGGCCACGGTGCGGATGGCGATTGCCCCCGTCTCCTCCGCCATAGCAACCCTCAGATCGGTCCTGTTTCCCAGACTTGCCAGCGACGGACCTGTCGCTGGCTCCGCCCATGACAGGGCCGGTAGCAAGAACGCGAGCACCGCCAGCCTGACACAACCCTGGAAGAGCAAGAATCCGATGGTCACGCCAGTCTCCTCTGTGAGTATCATTCGTCTGGTTATAATGCCTCGCCCTTCGCACCCGCCGCCTTTTGAGTCGCCCGCCCGACCGCCTGACGGTAGCTCAGCCCGATTCGATATCTGATCGCTGTCGTGCAGGGGGCTCTGTCCTTCCTGCTGGCCTGCGCTTGCTCCCAACCCATGCAGGTCAGCACCCCGATCCTTTCCTCTTGCCGCCCACTCATCATCGATTCCACCAGGAATTCGACTTCGAACCCTCCACCTTGACAGCGGGGGTTGGGGCAGGCGAGCACCGGTTCAAATCTCCCGGTTGCTGCCCGCATCGAATGTGGGAAGGGGCCCGTCCCTTGGGGGAGAATCTCCCCCGAAGGGAGGCATTCCTCCCACTCGAGAATCACATCTTTCAATTCCAGAAACCGCCGGGCAAACGTGCCGATATGAGACATGACCGTCAGCGGGCGCTCGCCGCCCTCGGGCGGGAGTTCTGTGGCGATGGCTCGGAAAGGAGGAAGTCCCGGTTGATCGGAATCCCTTTCCGACACATCGGACAGTCCTTCGGCGTGTACGTCGGGAATTCTCGATCGACGAGCGTAAAGAGGGGGTACTTGAATTGTACCTTCTGGCTCCTCCGCCAGAGTGTCCCGATCCCAACCACTCTCCCGCCCAATGATTTGACCAGGTCAATGAGCCCCTTCACTGTCTCTCCAGTGGTCAGGATGTCTTCGACAATGAGCACTCTGGGGTCGCCAGCAAAGTACTGCCGGAACTCTCTCGGAAGGGATACCTGGCTGGCGCCGGACCCGTCGCGCTGCTTGTTGGCATAGATGGAGCGCGGTCGTAAGGGGTGAGCACGTGCAACGCAATGGCCCAAGAGCGAAGCGCCGTAGCCGGTGGTGATCACCAGGTCGATCGGCTGGTCTGCGAAATGCTTGGCAATCACATCTCCCAAGCCCTCGGTGAATGCCGGCTCGGTGGTTGCCAACGCCTTCTCCACATACTCCTGGGCATGGCGCCCAGAGGGCAGGACGAAGTGATCATTCGTGAGATATGCCCCGGTCCTGAGGATGATACCCCGATTGATTCGCTCCAAGATCTCTGCTTCCATGATCAGCCCTCGCACTTCGTGCCGGTCAGTGGAGGTCGCTCGGCCGCGCGGCCAGCTCCTTTGACAGGCACCACGTGTCACTCATTAAAGAAAAGTCATCCGAATATGACGCTCAGAAGTCCTGGCCGGTCTCCTACGCCTGCGACTTTCCATGGGGCATCTGTTCCCCCTCACCCCTCCTGCATCTCTCTACTGAACAGCTCCGCGACCACCGTGGAAAACGTCTGGGCGACAAACTCGGCCCTGGCGTTTTCAAATCGCTTGATCAGTCCGCGGACCTTAGCAGAGTTGGCTTCCGGCGCCCTCCGACCGGCCGCCCGGACCTGCTTACTCCAGAGATGAGCGGCCTCCACCAGTTCTCGGATGTCCAGGCTTCCGACTGGTTGCACTTTAACCGACCTGACGCCCTTAGCTCGTTTCTCTTTCGCGGCATCCACGTCCTCAGTCCGCCAGCAAAACAACTCACGCTCCCCTCCCGGCCGTTCGGTCTGGACTCTGGGCGTCATGGCACCCAGGAAAGCGGCAGCAACCCTTCGATCCTCGGCCGAAAGCTCCCGCACCTGCCCCGTCAGATGCCGGGCCCAACGCTTCGCCCGATCTTTTAGCCAGCCGAGTGGTACGCCAAACTGAATAGTTTCCCGGCCTGTGGCGCGATCAGCTTTCACGAGCACCAACTGCTTTCGCTCCTGTCTAGCGAGCTCGGCGTAGGCCACGATCAGCCTCGTCGCGGCCAGCTTATTCGGCCGAGTGGCGACAAAGTCGGCGCCCATCCCGGCGAAAAGGGCAATCCAAGAAGGGATCGTTTCTGGGTCTCGGGCGCAGAAGCCGACCCTGCGCTGAGGTCGAAGGCGTTTCGCCTCCTGCAATAGCTCCCCGCAAAACCGTCTCGCGGCGGCCGCCCCTTCTCTGAAGAGCCTCCGGTCATGGCCAATATCGCCCGCGCCCATAGCCAATGACACAAGGTCATCGGCCTCCACTATGAAGCCGTCGAAGAGACGCCCGAACTGCTCAATGAGGAGCAGGTTGCTGGGGGCCTGAACCTGCAGGTAGACCTCCAGGCCGTTCTCGCCCTGAACCAAACCGTTCTTTTCCATCAGCGAGAGGAGTCGTCGCCCCTCTTCCGGCGTACGGCACAGCGGGGCGATCAGCTTGACGTTCCTCAGCCCCATCTCCTCCCGAACGCGCTTGATCGCCTGGCATTCGAGGGTGAACGCACGCCCGTATACAGGGTGACAGTGACGGCCCGCACCCCTTAGATCGCGGAGCGGATCTCCCGCCTTGGGCTCATAGCGATCTCCACCAAGCAGGCGCATATATCGATCCGAACTGAGGCTCGAAAAGCGGACAAGAACATCCCCCTCCACGCCGCCGGCCACCTCACGGTAGGAGCCGGCAGCGACAGAGCCGACTGCGCAGGAAAGATGATCAATGAGCCAGTCGGCCTTGTTGCGATACGGCCCTGTGCGCTCCTCTATGGCTTGTACCAGTGTGGCAAGGCCCGATCCGTCTCCAAGATCCTGATCTGCCCGCTCCTGCAGCTGGTCGAAGTCCAGAAAGGCAAAGGGATGAATGCCGACCTGTTCTTCAATGATGGCATCCAGGGCCGCCATTCCAACCCCCCCGGTGGGGTACCTGGCCTCGAAAAAAACGCGATCCGGGGGTCCCGCGATTAACATCAGTTCAATCTTGGTTCCCGGAAGCTCCTCTGGCCGCATCCGTTCAACCTGATACGACCGATGCCCCTTCATCACAATGCCTATCTCATTCCGGCAGTCCACAGTGACGTCCATCCCGTCGATAAGAAGTGCCGCGGCGGGGCCGGCGCCGACCAGGCATGGCAAGCCACGCTCACTACAGAAGCGGGTCGCATGACCGTTCCGATCACCCCGGACGGTGATCACCGCCGCAGCGGCCTGCATGGCCTGCTCCCATTCGGGGTCGGTGGCTTCGGTCACCAGCACGCTCCCCACGGTGAACTCGTTGAGGCGACCTGTATCTCCTATGACCTTTACCTTGCCGCAGCCAATCGCGTCTCCGAAACCCCTCCCCCGCAGCAGAACCTCTTGAGGCTCGCCCGACGACTCCATCATGTAGATGGTGAACTCGGTGGGGCGCGGCCGCGGTACCATGGGGCGGACCTGAAGCAGGAACAACATGCCACTTCCGGCACTGATGCCATCGCCGTCTTTTGCCCAAGTCAGTTCCGCTGTCCCTCTCAGGTGTGCCTCGACACTCAGCGCGGCCCGCGCCAGTTCCAGGATCTCCTCGTCGCTCAGGATGTACCGCCCACGATCCCGCTCCAGTACCGGGACCGACACGAGAGCCCGATCGAGGTCGGGTCCGGGAACCCACTTCCACCCCTTCGTCCCCAGGCGCCTGTTCACCACCGGCCTGAACCCCTTCCGCAAGGTCGGCTTGTGGACGAAGAATCCATCAGGGGTTGCGTCCTCCCTTCCGGACGGACCCAGAACCCCATAGCTCCCCTGGACCACGATCAGGTCGGAGAAGCCTGAGCGGGGATCGAAGCCGGTCATGCGCCCTGAGCAGGCTGCATCGCTCCGCACCATCTGCTGTACACCAAGGGCGAGCACGGAATTGACCGGATCGATCCGCCTGGCCACCAATTCAGCGACGGCTCTTGCAGTGAAGAGTGAGGCGAAGCAACTGCGACATGCGTCCAGGACGGAGTATTCCCCCTTGACCTGAAGGAGGCTATCATGAAGGCCGACGGGCGCTTCGGACGCCTGCCCCCACACAGCGCTGGATCGGACAGCCACGGGTATCGCGCCAGAGCCTGTGCGCGAGCAAAGTTTCCAGTAGGCCCTTGTGATCTCCCCCTCCAGGTTGGACGGGAACCTCGCCCGGAGGAAAAGGTCACCAGCCTGCTTTGCCTTAAGGGCCAGGCCTTCAGGGTCCCGCAGGTCGAGGCCGCTCAGCACCCGCTTGAGCTCCGGGAGCAACCCGGCCTCCCGTACCAAGTGACGGTACGCCTGCGTGGTGACCGCGAACCCGGGAGGGACGCGCACCCCACGCCGGCCGAGGTGGCGCATCACCTCGCCCATGAGGGCGTTCTTGCTCCCCACGAACGGAGCATCGTCCGCCCCAATCTCCTCAAACCACAGGATGAATCGCCGATCTCGGCTAGAAGCCATAGCCATTAAAATAGAACGACCTATCCCACACAGAAAGGGATAGGCCTGTTGTCCTCCAATGCCAACCTGACGCCCGCGCCCGGCCGGCTGCGACGCCGGTCCACCCGCGCCTCGATCGCATCGGCAAGCTTATCGCCATGCCATTCCGCCTTGCACTGACCACCTCGTCAGTCGTTTCGTTCCACTCCTCCGCAATCTGTTCAGGGGACGACCGCGACCTTGCTGAAATCTGCAATCCCGGAAAACAGATCCGCAACCTCCTTCAGGATGGCCAAACGGTTCTCCTGGAGGTCGCGATCGTCCGCCATCACCAGAACCTCCTCGAAGAACATGTCCACAATGGGGCGGATCGCAGCGATCCGTTGGAGCGCCCGGAAGTAGTCACCCGCTCGTACTAGGTGCTCGGTCTCAGTCCGGAGGTTCGCCGCCTCGCCATGGAGTGCCCGCTCGGCGCTCGTGACGAACCGGCTGGAATCGACCGCCTTGGAGAAGCCCTTGGGAAGAATATTGATCACCCGTTTGAAAGCCACCGTGAGCTCGCCGAAATCGGCCTCCTGTCGGAACTTGGCCAAGGCTTCGGCACGCCTCCCAGCATCAGCCACCCGCTCGACGTCAACGGACAGGACGGCGTCGACGAGATCGCCAGTCGCGCCCCGTTCGGTAAGGATCGCCTGGAGCCTGGCCGCCAAAAATTCGATAACCTCCTGCCTAGCGCGCTCCCTGGGCCTGGTCAGGCGATCCCCGAACAGCTCGAGACTCTTGGCGACCGGTTGGGACAACGGCAGGGCGATCCCTGTGCTGAGAAGGATCTGGACGACCCCCTGGCCGAGTCGCCGCAGCGCGTAAGGATCTTCTGAGCCGCTCGGGATAAGGCCGATCCCGAAGCACCCGCAAATACTGTCGATTCGATCAGCGAGCCCTACGATAGCGCCGATGGCTGATTCAGGGAGCCTGTCGCCGGCAAAGCGAGGGAGGTAGTGCTCCTCGATCGCCTGGGCCACAACCGGCGCTTCACCCGAAAGCCGAGCGTACTCATGGCCCATGACCCCCTGTAGGTTGGGGAATTCCTTCACCATCGTGGTCACGAGGTCGGCCTTGCACAACTGCGCCGCCCGCCGGACATCGTGGACAAGTTGGGGGGCCACCTTCTCGGCCATAAAGCCGACCAGCTCTTGAAGGCGCCCTACCTTATCGAACATCGTGCCAAGCCGCTCCTGGAAAATGATCCCCTTCAGTTGAGAAACTCGCTCAGGAAGCGGGGTCCTGCGATCCTCTTTGAAAAAGAAATCGGCATCCTTGAGCCGCGCCCTCAGGACCCGCTCATTCCCCGCACGGATGACCTCCATGTCCTTCGTCATCATGTTGGAGATAGCCACGAAATAGGGAAGGAGCTTGCCGGCGTCATCGACCACCGGGAAGTAGCGCTGGTGCTTCCGCATCGGGGTCATGATGACGTCCCGGGGGAGCGAGAGATATTCCGGCTCGAAGCCGCCACAGACCACGTTAGGATGCTCAACCAGGTAGGTCACGGTTTCCACCAGCTCCTCATCGAGGACCGGCTTCCCACCGACCTTGGCCGCAGCCTCTTCGGCCAGCTTCACCACCAGTTCCCGGCGACGTGCCTGGTCCACGATGACATATCGTTCTTCCAGCTTCTCAATATAATCCTGAAAACTCCTGACACGGATCTGGCCACGGCTCAGAAACCGGTGGCCGTGCGTCTTGCCCCCGCTTTTCACACCGTCGATTTCGAAGGAAATCACCCGACCGCCGTAAAGCGCCAGGAGCCACCGGATCGGCCGAACGAAACGGAAGGTGCCTTGCCCCCACCGCATGAACTTCGGGAAGGAAAGGGAACTGACCATGCGCGGTAAGATGGCCGGGAGCAGCTCCTGCAGGCGCGCGCCTCGCTCCTGGATGACGGCGACGACATAATCTCCACGATCAAGAGTTTTCACCTGGAGTTCCTCGACGGGGATGCCCTGCGCCCTGGCGAAGCCAAATGCGGCCTTTGTCGGGTGACCCTCCTGATCAAACGCCACTGCCTTGGATGGACCCACCACCTCACGGACCAGGTCGCCCTGAGTCTCCTCCAGTCGCTCGATATGCAAGGTGAGGCGCCGAGGCGTCCCAAGGGTGCGCACACCAGAAAAGGCGATTCGTTGGTCCTCGAAAAGTCGGCAGGCCACCGCTTCCAGATCCTTCAGGGCCGCCGCCATATAGCCCGAAGGGATCTCCTCGGTTCCGATCTCAAACAACAGGTCTTTGGCCATCGGACGGTTTTCCCGCGAGATTGGTTACGCCTGCCACGCTTTCATGAGGGGGAAACCCATCGCCTCGCGTTGCTTCAGATAGGCTTCCGCGCAGCGGCGCGCGAGGTTTCGGACGCGGCCGATGAAGCTGGTCCGCTCAGTCACCCCTATCGCGCCCCTGGCGTCCAAGATATTGAACGTGTGAGAACACTTGAGACAGTAGTCGTACGCCGGCAACACCAGCCCCTTCTCAATGAGGCGGAGCCCCTCCTTCTCATACTGGTCGAAGAGCTGAAGGTGAAGCCCAACATCGGCGTCCTCGAAGTTGTGGATCGACCACTCGACCTCGCCCTTGTGATGGACCTCGCCGTAAGTGACACCCTTGACCCAGGTCAGGTCGTAGACGCTTTCCACCCCCTGCAGGAACATGGCGATCCGCTCGATCCCGTAGGTCAACTCCGCAGAGATCGGTTTCAGGTCGATCCCGCCAGCCTGCTGGAAGTAGGTGAACTGGGTGATCTCCAATCCGTCTAGCCAGACCTCCCAACCCAGCCCCCAAGCGCCAAGGGTCGGCGACTCCCAATCGTCCTCCACAAAACGGATGTCGTGCTTCAGCGGGTCGATGCCAACACTGCGAAGACTATCCAGGTAGATCTCCTGAATGTTGTCGGGAGAGGGCTTCATGATGACCTGATACTGATAGTAGTGCTGGAGGCGGTTCGGATTTTCCCCATAGCGTCCGTCAGTGGGGCGGCGAGACGGTTCGACATACGCAACATTCCAGGGCTCGGGCCCCAGGACCCGCAGGAAAGTGGCAGGGTTACTCGTCCCGGCCCCGACTTCAACGTCGTAAGGCTGTTGGATGACACAGCCCTGCTCGGCGAAGAACCTTTCGAGCGCTAGGATCAGCCCCTGAAATGTCATTACACGGTTTGCTCGTCGTTTCATCATTTCAAGCCTTTACGCTAATGAAAAAGAGGAGGGAAAAAGACGCGTTACGGTGCAGCAGCTTGATTTTAAAGCCAAACGAGCTACACGCTACCAAGAGGTACGATTCCTGTCAAGGAAAAACAGGCGAAAAAGCTGTCAGAAACCCCGTTCAAGAGGGTTCAGGAAGGGGGCGGAGCGAAGATTCTTGCCTAAAAAGTAGGCAATACAAACTTTCAAGAGTTCTTGAAGGGTACGATCATGAGGCGGCGGGAGGGGAATGCTCAGCGATTCTTGCAATCCACCAACGAGGACAGAACGGAGGTATGCAACTGATTCCGATGAGATAGCTAAACTATCTTGCACTCTAGGCCGGCAATTGGGACACACCAGCCCACCTTGGGCCGGGCTAACCACCAACTCATTGGTCTGCCGAAGGAGGGAACGACAGACAAGACAGCGATAGAGCTCCAAAAGATACCCGACAATCCTGAGCAGGCGGATCTCAAACGTCCGCAGGAGCCGCGGGTCGTCGTAGGAGACCAGCAAGGTCAGGGTGTCTCGAAGCAGGTTGAAGATCTCTTCGTTGGGGTCTCCCTCCTCCACGGCTCCGCCTGCCAGCTCCACAAGATAGGCGCCGCGGCTTAGCCGGTCCAGATCTGCTTTGAGCGGCGCAAACGGCTCGATCACCGAGAACTCGTTGATCGTGTGCAGGGTCCGGTTGGGCCACTCGAAGAAGACGAGTTGTCCGAGAGTAAAGAGCTCGAGCGTCCCGCCGAATCGACTGCGGACCCGCCTCGCCCCCTTGGCGACCGCCCGGATCTTCCCCAGTCTTCGAGTGAAGAACGGGATAATCCGATCCGCCTCGCCGAGGTTATGCCCGCCAATGACAATCGCTTCCGTCGTCCGTAGAGGCATGTTGCAAATTCAAAGTTTCAGGTTCCGCGTTCCAAGTTCAAAGTTCGGGTTCTTCCCACCTGCAACTCGGCACCCGGAACCTGGAACAGCCTATGGCTGAAGATAGCCGAGCTGCTTCAGCGCCTCGTCGTCCTTCTGCCAGTCGCTGCGGACCTTGACCCACAGCTTCAGGAAAACCTGCGTGCCGAGCAGCATCTCGATCTCGGGCCTGGCCTGCTCCCCGATTTTTTTCAGCATCGCCCCGCCGCGCCCGATGATGATCCCCTTCTGAGACTCCTTCTCGACGTAGATGGTCGCCTCGACATCGGTGAGCTGACGCCCTTCCCGCGCCTTCACCTCCTCCACCAGGACGGCCACCGCGTACGGCACCTCCCGATAGGCCAGGTGGAAGACCTTCTCGCGGATCAGCTCGGCGATGATGAACCGCTCGGGCTGGTCGGTGAGCTGATCGAGCGGATAGAGGGGTGGCCCCTCGGGCAGGTATTGGATCAGCAAGGACTCCAGGAGCTCAACATTGTCCCCTTTGGTGGCGGAGATGGGGACGATTTCGACAAATGGCAAGAGCGCACGGAAGCGATCGATCGTGGGAAGAAGTCTCTGTTTCTCGACAAGATCAACCTTATTGATCGCCAGGAGGATTGGAGACTTGATGGCTTTAAGGGCCTCCAGGATGAGCTTGTCGTCCGCGGAGAGCGGATCGGCGGCCTCCACCATCCAGAGGATCAGGTCCGCCTCCTGTAGCGTGTTCATGGCCGCCCTCACCATCACCCGATGGAAGTAGCCACTCAATTTGTCGATCCCCGGCGTATCCAGGAAGATCAATTGCGCCCCGGGCAAATTCTGAATCCCAAGGATCCGGGTCCTGGTCGTGTGGGGCTTCGGTGATACGATCGAAACCTTCTGGCGCAGCAAGCGGTTCATGAGGGTCGATTTCCCCACGTTCGGTCGGCCCACGATTGCAACGAAGCCACATTTGTAGGAAGTCACTTCCACCTTTCCGAATTCCTTTGGCTGGTCCAGCTTCAGGACTCCTTTTACCTATCCGCCCCTCTGTGCAGGATTATCTGATTTCACGACGACAATGATGCGATGATCCCGCCGGATATTTTGGCCCCCACTCGATGGGCGGATCATAGGGAAACTTCCTCCCCTGTGTCAATCATTGACCAATCGCTAGGGGAGTGAGAGCCGAAGAAGCGCGGCCGGATCGATCCTGGCGCCTTGGAGGCGAACACCGAAGTGCAGATGCGGCCCGGTGGCACGTCCTGTCGCCCCGACCCTCCCGATCTCCTGTCCCTTCTGCACCTTGTCACCCGCTTTCACCAGGAAACCTTCGAGGTGGAAATAGATAGTGTACACGCCGAGGCCGTGGTCGAGCACCACCGCCTTGCCGCCGAAGAACTGCTCCTCTGCCAAGGCCACGCGACCGGCGTTGGAAGCCCGAACGACCGACCCCGTGGGCGCTTGGTAATCGGCGCCCGAATGGGGCGAGCGAGGCCGCTCGTTGATGATCCGTCGAAGTCCGAATCCCTCTGGCGCCGCGGCCGATACGACGGGCGAGAGAAAGTGCCCATGCCAGTACCGTGCCGGGGCCACACTCTTCCAGAGGTCGTTCAACCGGCCCGTCTCTTCAGCGACCCGAGCTGTGGTCTCCGGATCCAGATCGACCATATGTTGCGGCAGCGTCAGGCGCTGCAGGGCGAAGCGGCGCGGCCTGATTCGAATCGTCCATTTCCGGACACGTAGCCGACCCTGCCGGTCCTTTCCCTCAAGGCGCAACAGGCGTCGACCGGCCCACTCCAGATCGATCCCCACAATAGCCTGGACGCGGCCCGGCTCAACACGGAAGAAGATAAGCGGTTGCTCGTCCAGGCTCCCATGCAGGTCCTCGAGCCAAGCCACAGGTCGCAGTGTCACCGCAAACACCCCACCCTGCGGGACTGCTTGCGGCACTCCCCCCTGAATCCCGAAGGGATCAGCCGCTTCTAGCAGACGCGGAATTGTAATGAGCGGCAAGAGGAGGAGAATGATCCGTCGTAACCAGAGGATCCGCAGGCTTGAACTGACGGTCATCCTCGCCTGGAGGCTGGTTTGCTGGAGAGGCCCTGTCTAGAGGCGCGGGGCAAGAAGGCGGTCAAGATGGTCCCCACTAGCGCCAGCGCCATGGTCGCCAGTAGGGCCGACTCCACAGAAAATGGACGCGCGACCAAGGTGCGTAACAGGGGAGGAGCAAGGGTCATGGTACCGAGGACTGCCGAGACAAGAGCGGCAAGGAAGACTGCGCCGGCTGCGATGTTCTTTGCCCGCCTAGCCATCGGGTCGAAGGTTGGCGACGCCAGGTCCACGGCCAACTCCACCGCGGTATTAAACAGCTCCGCGATCAGGACGAGAGCGATAGCGATGAGCAGTAGGAGTAGATCGGCGCGCGGTAATCGAAGCAGAAGCCCGAACAGCACGACCAGGGCGGCGACCACAACATGGATGCGCAGGTGGCGTTGCGTCGCGAGCGCATCTGCGATCCCTTCCAGGGCAGAGCGAAAAGGGTTCAACGGTCCCCCGAAATCTCATCCCGGTCTGATGTCGATGAACGGGAAGCCGAGCTGTCCTTCGAGTCTTCTCATCTTTCTCGCCTCTGAACGTGTCTGATGGTCGTAGCCGAGCAGGTGAAGGATGCCATGGATCAGGAGAGCCGCCAACTCCTCTCGGAGGGAGCAGCCTGCCGCCCTGGCCTGCCGATCGGCCGTTTCGGCTGAGATGACCACGTCCCCCAGCAACCCTGGCGAGAGCGACTCGAATAGCCCCTCGCGCATCGGAAATGAGAGGACGTCGGTGCTGCGGGCGATCCTTCTGTAGCGCTCGTTCAGTCGAGCCATGGTCCGGTCGCCCACCAGCAGGAGGCCGCACTCCGCCCCCTCAACGCCCATTTTAGCGAGGGTGGTCTCCCCGACCTTTTTTAGGAACCCGATGTCGAGTCTGATCTTCCTTAGTCGGCTTTTGACCAGGAGCGCCATCTCCCTCCCGTCTGGCGGCGGGCTCTTCGAAGACGGCTCGAAGAATCCCAGCGCGAGAGAGCTCACGTTGATTGACCCCTCGTCTGACAGCGGTTCCTTCGAAGACGAACCCCGGGTAATCCACCCGGTGGTGGTAGATGCCGGAAAGCACCCGGACAAAGCTCTCCTCGATGAGGCGAAGCTCTCTGAAGGTCAACTCGCATTCGTTAAGCTGGCCGTCTGTAAAGATCGCGTTCACGATATTGCCGACTAGCCCCTGGAACCGTCCCGGCGTTCGCTCGGTCAGGGTTCGCGAGGCGGCCTCGACGGCGTCGGCCAGCATCAGGATGGCCGCCTCCTTCGTCTGGGGCTTGGGGCCAGGATACCGGAACTTCTCTTCTTGAACGTCACCCATGTCCGGATCTTGTGCCTCCTTGGCCTTATGGTAGAAGAAGGTGACCAGCCGGGTCCCATGGTGCTGTGGGATCATCTCGACCACCGCCGGCGGAAGGCCGTAGGCCCTGCCCAGTTCGACGCCGGCCTTCACATGAGAGACGATGACCAGGCTACTGAGACTCGGCCGGAGCTTGCCGTGCCGGTCCTTGGTATCGGTCTGGTTCTCGACGAAGTACAACGGCTTGGTCATCTTCCCGATGTCGTGGTAGTAGGCGCCAACGCGGCACAACAGCGTATTGGCCCCGATCGCCTCGGCGGCCGCCTCGGCCAGGGTGCCGACCACCATGCTGTGGTGGTAGGTGCCCGGGGCCCTGAGGATCATCTCTTTGAGGAGGGGATGGTTCAGGTTACAAAGCTCAACCAATCGGAAATCGCTGGCCACCTCGAACAGATATTCGAAGAGTGGCAGCAGGCCGAGGGCCAGAATCGCAACGAACAGCCCGTTGGCGAGGCCGCAGAGCAGGTCGAAGCCGAGCGATGCCGTAGCCCCGGAAACGAGGGACCAGGCCAGGATGGAGTAGAGATTAGCGAGCCCGACAAGCGCCCCCGCCTTGAGCAGGGTTGCCCGATCTTTCTGGCCAACGAGGGCAAAGATCGCAGTGAGACTGCCCACGAAACTATACAGGAAGAAGCGGAGCTGGGCAGACGTGAGTAGCGAGGTCAGAATGCTAATGGCGAGGGCGCCCGCAAAGGCCAGGCGGCTGTTGAAAAGAACCGCCAGGAGCAGACCACCAAGGGCGACAGGGAGCGAGTACTCCAGCGCGGTCAACGGGACATTGGGAAGCGCCTGAGTGACGGAGGGAATGAAAAAGAGGAAGTACCGAGCGACGGCCACCGTCAACAAGATCACCGACGCCAGCAGAAACAGGTTCTTCGGTCGCCGAATCGGCTTGGGTTGCAGCGTCCAGATGTAGAGACAGAGGCTGCCGAGCAGGAAGCTGACCAGCAGGCAGATCCCTAGCACCGGAAGGATCCCAGCCGGGAGCGCCGGGGACGAGGCTAAGAGGAGGATGATAGCAAGGACGGACAGGCCGCAGAGAGAGTAGAGCGCAGCCGGATGCTGCTCGAGACGCCCTATGGGTCGATGGAACCAGGAGAAAAACGACCGAGGGGACCCCCCTAGTCGGTTTTTAGTTAACGATTCTACCGTGGTAATGATGCTGCCGGCAGTCCTGTTGGGCGCCATGTGGCGCCCTCCTATCGCCCCTCTGCGCCGGGGGAGGAAGTCTGGTACAACTCGTACGCCCTGACGATCTGCTGGACCAACTCGTGTCGCACGACATCCTCCTCGCTGAGATAGGCGAACTTGATCCCCTCGATACCTTTCAAGATGCCCTGCACCTCGATCAGCCCGGACAGCCTGCCAGTGGGCAGATCGACCTGGGTAATATCCCCCGTGATCACGGTCTTCGAGCCGAAGCCAAGGCGCGTCAGAAACATCTTCATCTGTTCTGAGGTCGTGTTCTGGGCCTCGTCCAGCACGATGAAGGCATCGTTCAGGGTCCGGCCTCGCATGAAGGCGAGCGGGGCGACCTCGATGGTGCCCATCTCGATCAGGCGAGTGACGCGCTCCATCTCGATCATATCATACAGGGCATCGTACAGGGGTCGAAGGTAGGGGTTGATCTTGTCATAGAGGGTACCCGGCAGGAAGCCCAGTTTTTCGCCCGCTTCCACGGCGGGCCTCGTCAGTATGATTCGGTTCACCTCGTGCTTCAGGAGGGCTGAGACCGCCATCGCCATCGCCAAGTAGGTCTTGCCCGTCCCGGCCGGTCCTATGGCAATGACGATGTCGTGATGTCGGATCGCTTCGATGTACCGTCGTTGGCCCGAGCCCTTAGGCCGGACCGGCCGCTTCTTCGCCGAGACCTCGATCAACTCACCCTGGATCCGCTTGAACTCCTCCTCCTCCTTCTTGATAAAGAGGCGCAGGGCCAGCTTCACATCCTGAGGGGTGACGCGCTCGCCGCGCGTGAGCACCGATATAAGCTCCGACACCACCTGCTCTCCTACGGCCACATCGTCCGCCTGACCCTGGATGCTCACGAGACCGTTTCGGGCTACCAGCTTGACCTGCAAGGCCTCTTCGATGAGTTTCCTCACCTCATCCTTTCGGCCGAACAGTTGTTGGATCTCCTCCCCGATGGGCAGAGAGACCTTCTTTTCTTGTCGAACCTGCTCCTTGGTCATCTCCCCGCTATGCTGTCGTCCTCTTTAATAGCTTCGAATCGCTGCCACCGCGCCGCATCCCCGAGACCGGAACCAGCATATTCCCGTCCCTCGCACCTGTCAATAGCGCCACCCGGAGTTCATAGTTCATGGTTCAGAGTTCAGAGTCAAGAGTCGAAACCGAGACTTGAGGTCTTTCCATGATCTATGAACGCTTTTGGGTCTACTGTGAACGCTCTTGTTGCTCAGTCGAGATCCACTCTAATCTTCAGCTCTCTAAGCTGCCTGGAGTCTACGGGCGATGGGGCCTTCGTCATCAAGTCCTGCGCCTTCTGGGTCTTGGGGAAGGCGATGACATCCCGGATCGAGGTTGCCCCCGTAAGCAGCGCGATGATCCGGTCGAAGCCGAACGCGATGCCGCCGTGGGGTGGGGTCCCGTATTCGAGCGCCTCCAGCAGGAACCCGAACTTAGCCCTGGCCTCATCTGGAGCGATCCCGAGCGCAGCGAACATCTGGCTTTGGACGTCCCGCCGGTGGATCCGGATACTGCCACCGCCCAGCTCCTGCCCGTTCACGACCAGATCATAGGCCTTGGCACGGACCCTTCCTGGATCGGTATCAAAGAGAGGGAGATCCTCGTCCAGCGGGGCCGTAAAGGGGTGATGCACCGCCTGCCAGCGCCGCTCCTCCGAATCGTATTCGAGCAGCGGGAATTCAAGAAGCCAGGTGACCGCGAACTCCATCTGATCGATCAGCCCAAGCTGGTGGCCCAATTTGACCCGAAGCCGCCCCAGCGACTCGGCCGCCGTCTTCGGCTGATCGGCGACCAGCAATAGGAGGTCTCCCTCCTCCCCTTTCAGTCGCTCCTGAAGCCGTTCAAGTACCATCGGCCCGAGGAATTTGGCCAGGGGCGACTGTAACCCATCCCTCCCCACCTTGAACCAGGCCAGGCCCTCGGCGCCGAATCCCTTGGCGCCATCAACTAACGCGTCAATCTGAGCCCTGGAGAACGAAGCGGCGCCTTTCACGTTCATCCCCTTCACGACGCCGCCTCGCGCGATTGGTTCCGCAAAGGTCTTGGCCTCCACCCCGCGTAACGCCTCGGTCACGTCCTGAAGCTCCATCCCGAAGCGGGTGTCCGGAGCATCGAGGCCGAAGCGCTCGATCGCCTCGCGGTACGTCAGTCGCGGAAAGGGCCTCTGGAGGGATGGCTTGCCGGCCGCCTCAAAAAGCGCGACCACCAGGCCTTCCATCATTGAGAGGACGTCTTCCCGATCCACAAACGACATCTCAATGTCGATCTGGGTGAACTCCGGCTGCCGGTCAGCCCGAAGGTCCTCGTCTCGAAAACACTTGACGATCTGGTAGTACTTGTCGAACCCCGCGACCATGAGGAGCTGCTTAAAGAGCTGGGGCGACTGGGGCAGGGCGTAGAACTCCCCGGGGTTCAGCCGGCTTGGAACCAGGTAGTCCCTGGCGCCCTCGGGCGTGCTCCGGGTGAGAACAGGGGTCTCCACCTCGACAAAGCCGTTCCGATCCAGGTACGCTCGGACCGCCTGGTAGGCTGTGTGTCGCAGGCGGAGGTTTCGCAGCATCGAGGGGCGACGGAGATCGAGATATCGATACGTCAGCCGGATCTCCTCAGCAACGTCGGTCTGCTCCTCAATTGGAAAGACCGGTGGCTTGGCTTCATTGAGGATCCGAGCCTCCTCGACGACGATCTCGATCGCCCCGGTCGGCAGCGAGACGTTTTCGGTCCCCGGCGGGCGCGGACGGACGCTCCCGCTGAGCGCCACCACGAATTCGGAGCGCATCCTTCTTGCCACCTCGTGGGCCTCCGGGTGCAACTCAGGGTTGAAGACCGTCTGGACGATCCCCTCACGGTCCCTAAGGTCAACGAAGATGAGACCACCGTGGTCACGCCGCCGATGCACCCAACCCATGAGCACCACCCGCTGGCCCACGTGCCCCGCGCCCAACTCACCGCAGTAATGGGTCCGTGTCAGGCGTACCATCCTACCCTTTCCCCACCCTCTCCAGCTCTACGAGGCGCGCGACGACGTGGTCCAGAGAAACGGGCTGCTCCTCGGCCTTCGCCATATCCCGCACAGTCACCTGACCCTTCGCCAGCTCATCCTCCCCCAAGATCAGGCAGTAGCGGACCCTGTCCTTATTGGCCTGACGCATCTGACCCTTCAGGCTCCGTCCTTCGAGATCGATCACGCCCCGTACCCCACGACGACGCAGCTCCTGAAGGAGCAGCATTCCGGTCCTGTGCGCCTCCTGGCCGATGGTGGCGACGTACACCCCCTGAAGCACACTCTCCCCCTCTGCTCCCGCCGGCATGGATGCCAGTACCCGCTCCAGCCCGATGGCGAACCCGATCCCCGGGGTGGAGGGCCCGCCCATCACCTCAATCAGGCCGTCGTAGCGTCCACCGCCGGCCAGCGCATTCTGGGCCCCAAGGCGAGGATTGACCACCTCGAAGGCGGTCCTGGTATAGTAGTCAAGGCCACGGACCAGTCGATCATCGATGGTATAGGTGATCTTCAAGAGGTCCAGCAGACCCCGAACCCGGGCAAAGTGGTCGGCACACGCCTCACACAGGCTCTCAAGAGGCTTTGGTGCTTGAGCGACCAGCCGCTGGCATTCCTCCTGCTTGCAGTCCAGGATCCTCAGCGGATTGCGCCGGAGCCTCCCCTGACAATCCGGGCAGAGCTCGGATGCCCGATCCTGCATGTAGCGGAGGATGCGATCACGAATCTGTGGCCGGCAGGCGACATCACCAATCGAGTTGAGGCGAAGCTGCAGATCGGGGATTCGAAACTCCTCCACCATGAGCGCCCACAGCAGGGCAATGACCTCTGCATCAACCGCCGGCTGATCAGAGCCGATTGCCTCCACCCCGATCTGATGAAACTGTCGGTATCGCCCCGATTGCGGCCGCTCCCGGCGAAACATCGGGCCGAAGTAGTAGACCTTCACCAGCGGTGACTGGGCGGCCATCTGATGTTCGAGGTAGGCTCGGACAACTGGTGCGGTCCCCTCCGGCCGAAGCGTGAGACTTTCCTGACCCTGGTCGGTGAAGGTGTACATCTCCTTCTCCACGAGGTCGGTCCCCTCGCCGATGCCGCGGACGAACAGCTCCGTCCGCTCGAAGATAGGAGTCCGGATTTCGGCATACCCGTAGCGCCGAAGGGTCGCTCGCGCCGCATCTTCTACACGCTGCCACCTGGAAGACTCCTGGGGCAGGATGTCGGGTGCCCCTCGCACGCCCTTCAGGTTCGCCATTGTTCTGGTGCCCCCGCACCACTATCGGGAGATGGGTCGGACGGCCTGTTCACCGACTAAAACCTCACCGACGGCTTCCGCTGTCGCCTCGATGATCTCTGTTGAATGAACGTGGAGAGTAGGGCCCTGAGAGGGAACAATTAACGCGGGCCTAATTGACCGGCTTCCGGTCGAAACGGTGAGTTGACTCGATAAAGCGGACAGTCGCAGACCTAGAGTGCATCACCAGTGAATGTGTCCTGGCCCCGCCGCCAAAGAAGCGAACCCCTTTCAGAAGGTCACCGTCGGTCACCCCGGTTGCGGCGAATATGATGTCCCGCTCTGCTCCTCCGGCCAGATCGGAGATCTTGAAGACCTGGTCCGGGTCGCGCATCCCCATCCTGAGCGCTCGCTCCGCCTCCTCTTCCGTCCGCGGCTTCAGGCGGCCCTGCATGTCGCCTCCAAGACACTGGAGCGCGGTCGCAGCGATCACGCCTTCTCGCGCGCCCCCGACCCCCATGAGAACATCCACCCCAGCGCCCTCGAACGCCACAGCAACGGCGGCAGAGAGGTCGCCGTCCTGAATGAGCTTGATCCGTGCACCGGTTTCGCGGACCTGCCTGACCAGTTCCGCATGACGGGGTCGGTCAAGGATGACCACCGTCAGGTCTTCGACATAGCATTTAATCGCCTCGGCAATGGGGCGGAGATTCTTCTCGGGAGCTGCGGTGATGTCAATCACACCGGCCGCCTTGGGCCCCACCGCGATCTTTTCCATATAGGTATCCGGCACCTGGAGCAGCGACCCCTTGTCAGCGACGGCAATGACAGAGATTGCATTTGGGCGGCCCTGGGCCACGATCACCCCGCTTTCAATGGCGTCAAGAGCGACGTCCACTTCAGGGGGGCCGCCCTGGCCAAGGACCTCTCCAATGTAGAGGGTTGGCGCCTTGTCGCGCTCACCCTCGCCGATGACGATGGAGCCCGTAAAGCTCACGCCATCGACGGCATGGCGCATTGCGTCAATCGCGGCTTGCTCGGCCGCACTCGGGTTACCTATCCCCATCCACCTGGCTGACGAAAGTGCCGCCGCCTCAGTCACCCGCACCAGTTCAAGGGCGAGCTTTCGGTCCACCGGTTCCCTCTTCCTCGTGGCGCCTCAGCCGCGAATGGTCTCGCTCCTGTTCGCTCGCTCTCCATACTCCTCGAGCCGACAGGAGTATAGAAAATGCGCCTAAACGAGTCAAGAGAAACCTGATCCCTATCATCGGACTTCACGGCCTATCTGGGCCGGAATTGGTTTGACTTGCCCATCCTCTCATGGTAGAAAAGTCGTAACATTGGCGCTCATCGCGGTGAGAGGCAGACGATTTATCCAGTGGGGTCGAAGAGGATGAAACATCCTCCAGTCACCCTCTATGTGAAGGCGAATATCGGAAGCGTGACAGACACAACCGACCGCGCCCGGACGTGAAGAAGAATACAGACACGTGCCCGGATGTCACCACGAGCGCGCTTCGGGATCAGTGTATAAGGGTTGGGTAAGGGGGACGACAACAGGCCGTGCGACGGCGGCTATCCCTCGGCCACGGGTTCAATTTTTCTGTGCTTCGATGAAGCAGAGTGTGTTGGTCGCAGTAGACGACCTTTTCTTCTCCAGCAAGATCACGGAGACGGCGCGCCAGCTCGGCATTCCGCTCCTGTTTGCGCGGAGCCAGGATGAGGTGATCGCCAGGGCCCTCGCAGACAAGCCGGCGCTCTTGATCGTTGACCTGAATTCGACTTCCTGCAAGCCGCTTGAGACGATCGGTCGAATCAAAGAGGATGCTGACCTACGACACATCCCGGTCGTCGGCTTCCTCTCCCACATCCAGGCAGACCTCAAAGTCAAGGCCACCATGGCTGGGTGCGATCGGGTTCTGCCCCGCTCCGCGTTCACGGCCCACCTTCCGGAGATCCTCGCTGAATACACTGCCGATCCCTGACAGACAGCTATCCGATTTCCGCCGTCTTCGACCGCAAGTCCCTCCTTTCCTGCCCTTCAGAATTGTTGCGGCGGACAACCATCTGCAAATGCAGCGAGAGGAGAGGGGTCGCGACATCGGGCTACTGATCCTGAGATAGCTCCCTGGTGGGCAGGGAATATAGCCGAAACATCCCGCCAAAGATCATGCTGACCCCCCCCCCACCAAGAGTGAGTCAGGTTAGCAGTCATAGGGTGCGTGTCAGTTGCGGGGGATCAATCTGAGAGGAACGCGGAGGTCAGCAACTACCGAGAGGGTGCATTCGGGCTTGCACTGGGTGGCGGGAGTCCATTACCCTTCCTCGAAGACACCCATTCGACGGAATTTTTCGTAGCGACGCTCGAGTAACTCGTCCAGGGGGATCTGTCCGAGCCTGGAGAACTCCTTGATAAGGTACCCCTTCAGCGTCATGGCTATCTCCTGGGGGCTCTGGTGGGCACCCCCCATCGGCTCCGCGATGATCTCGTCAATCAGGCCCAGGCGCTGGAGGGTCTCGGCGGTCAGTCCGAGGGCTTGGGCGGCATCCGGCGCCTTCGCCGGATCTCGCCAGAGGATGGAGGCGCACCCCTCTGGCGAGATGACCGAATAGATGGCATACTCAAGCATCAGGATGGAATCGCCCACCGCGATCCCCAGCGCGCCACCCGACCCCCCTTCGCCGGTAACCACCACCACGATGGGCGTCCTGAGCTCCGACATCTCGCGAAGGTTACGGGCGATCGCCTCGGCCTGCCCGCGTTCCTCCGCGCCGATCCCGGGGTAGGCACCGGGCGTGTCCACGAAGGTCAGGACCGGTTTCTTAAACCTCTCCGCCAGCTTCATCAAGCGCAGCGCCTTCCGGTACCCCTCAGGGTTGGCCATGGCGAAGTTCCGGGCAATCTTCTCCTTCGTGTCCCGGCCCTTCTGGTGGCCGATCACCACGAGCGGCATTCCGTCCAGGCGGGCGAGCCCCCCAACGATCGCCTTATCATCGCCGAAGGCTCTATCGCCATGCAGCTCAACGAAGTCGGTCATCAGCATCCGGACGTAATCGAGGGTGTACGGGCGGATCGGATGACGGGCGATCTGACACCGTTGCCAGGGAGTCAGGCGAGAGAAGATCTCCTCCCGAAGCTTCACCACCTTGTTCTCTAGGTTGGCAATCTCCTTGGAAAAATCCACCTTCTGAACCCCGGACAGTCGCCTCAGCTCTTCGATCTTATCTTCTAGCTCGACGATTGGCCGTTCGAAATCTAACGCAAAGGTAGCCATGGCGTTTCTCTCGAGTGCCTCTCCAACGATTCTACCCACTAGTTGGTCGGCACCGTGCCGGGCCAAGAAACGAGCATAACAAGGCGCGGACGCCGTGGCCGACCGAGGCGTACGATGTCTGGTACGTCGCAGGGAGTGTCACGGCGGCCAGCAACGCAGCTAGGCGAAGTTAATTGAACCGGCACGAGGTCACACTACAGTCACCGTGCCCGGGCCCAACAGGGCCTCCACCTCCTGCCTGAGCGACTCGCTCGGCGCGACGGTCATCCCCGGCGAAGCGGCAATGGTCACTTGGCCACCGGTGGCAACCTTCAGGTGGAGCCTGAGACA
>OBEQ012121291.1_pt1 | contig 69890 bp, 90 predicted proteins | sample 1670901 | NCBI WGS metagenome assembly OBEQ01 (sample SAMEA104232315, study PRJEB22302) | groundwater metagenome | biome: forest; feature: aquifer; material: groundwater | place: USA | collected 2011-08-07 | depth 5.4 m
CCGTCAAATACTACGTCGAACACGGACAACAAAAACACTGGAAAGCAGTAGACTACGCGTACTATCAAGATAAACAACAAGCACTGTTGTCACAATTCAATTCGCGTGACGCTCAGGCCCTTTAGGGCTGAGTAGTTCACATGGGTTGCGTTTAGCACTTATTGCTAATTTCAACACGGTTGTTGTTTTCGTCGTAAACATAAATCTTTACGGGTTCTTCTGTTTTTGTTTTATGATGGCTGCTGTCGCAGAATGGTTTGTTTTTGCTGAGACCGCACATGCAGATCCAGACGCTTTGGTCGCCGATCTTGACCTCTTTTGGTCCTTGCGCGTCATGTCGTATAAGTCGGGGCATAGTTGTGGAAGGGTATCATTGAATTTAAAACTATTGTTTTTATAAAAAAAATAAGAAAGCCCTCGGCGAGAATTGAACTCGCGGCCTCTTCCTCTTCGGCAGAGTTGGTACCAAGGAATCGAGCGTGATTTTTTATCACTGTGCTCTACCACTGAGCCACGAGGGCGTAAAGGAAGGATTCTTGAACGCTTTTTTAAGCTTTCTTTTTAGAAAGGATGACGATAGATATCTTTTTAATGGGGATAGGAATGTGAGTTATGGGCCGGTAGTTCAGCCCGGAAACCGAAAGGTTGGGTATTAGAACGCGTCGCTGGCAGCGATGAGGCCTCGGGAGAATTGATTCACGAGATCAGTTCCGAGAATTCAAATCCCGACCGGTCCACTCTTACTCATGACCAAAGAAATAAAAATTCCCGTGAAAAAGGATCAGTTTGTGGATGCGCGACTCTATATTCCGAAAAAAATAAAACGTGCAGTTATTTGTTGCCATGGGTTTGCGCTCGATCGTGATGGGCCTTCTGGCTTATTTGCTGATCTCGCGGAAGTGTTAGTGGAAAAAAATACGCTGGTCGTTTTGTTTCAGTTTCGTGAGTTTCAGTATACAAAAAAGTTTAATCTTTTTGATAACTTTCAGGATTTGCGTATGGTGGTAAATTGGGTGAAGAAAAAAACAGGGAATATTGATCTGGTCGGGCATAGTCTCGGCGGTTTAGTTTCCTTGGTTATTGCGGTAGAGGATGTAGCTGTGCGTCGGCTGGTATTATGGGCGCCGCCATTGCGGTTGCGTGTACCGAAAAATGCGCGTAAACTGATGAAAATGTATGCGGTATCCCCATCACAGGTGTTTGTTGTGATATTGAAATTACTTTTTTCCAGAAAACCAATAAATGTCCAGCGCTATTTTGCGGGGCTGAACAATCGCCCTGTATTCATTGTGTATGGAACAGAAGATCAGTTTTCTTCCTATGAAGAGATACTTCAGTTAGAAAAATACAAGAATATAGAATATCTGAAAATTGCGGGCATGGATCACTATTTTGCATCATATAAAAAAGAGGTATTTGAAAAAACATTGAACTGGCTGGGGCAGGAATGAAAAAGATAGCATTTCATCCTATGTTGCTTGAACGGTATAAGAGAATATTTGGAACAGAATATGAGTCCTATGTGGAGTATTGTTCCAGGCCATTGCCCTATGTTATCCGAACGAATACGTTAAAGATAAGCGCGAAAGAATTGCAAAAAAAATTGATAGAACGTGATTGGAATATGATTCCTGTTCCATTTTATCCAGATGCGTTTACTGTGGCTACAGAAGAAACATTGGGGAATACGCGGGAACATTTTTTAGGGCAGTATTATGTGCAGGGGGCGGCAAGTATGATTCCGCCATTGGCATTAGATCCGAAACCAGGAGAAATGATCATGGATCTATGCGCGTCCCCTGGATCAAAATCAACGCAGATAGCGCAGTTGTTGCAGAATAAAGGTGTGCTTCTTGCGAATGAGCAGGATCAGAAACGGATTTTTCCTTTGGTATTTAATTTGCAGCGGTGCGGAGTAATAAACAGTATTGTGACACAGCATTCCGGCGCTTTTTTTAAAAACCAGCGTATTCTCTTTGACAGGATATTGGTGGATGCGCCGTGTTCTGCTGAAGGGACAGTGCGGAAAGATTCGCGTTTGCCTGAATATCTGAATGTGAATCTCTTTCATAGAATGAGTAAATTGCAGAAAGAATTAGTGCGCGCGGCAATTGCGTGTTTAAAACCGGGCGGAACATTAGTTTATTCAACATGCACTGTTGCGCCGGAGGAGAATGAGGGGGTGATCCAGCAGATGCTGCATGAATATCCTGATCTGAAAGTTGAAACAATAAACATTCCTGGGTTAAAAACACGTCCTGGATTGACAGGGTGGGAAGGATTGGGTTTAACAGCGGTCATGAAAAAAACAATCCGCGTCTATCCGCAGGATAATGATACAGAAGGATTTTTTGTGGCGAAGTTGGTGAAACAATGATGCGGTTGTTATCAACAAAAGAACAGAAGCAGTTGTTGCAGAAAATGGAAAAGCAGTGCGGGAAAGTAATTGATTTTGGGGAGAACGTGTTTGGTATGGATAGTGAAGAAGTGTATCTCATGACAAGAGAAGTTGCTTCCTTTGTGAAACATTATGGATTACAGTTGCGCATACGGAAAGCGGGGTCTATGTTTGCGCGTTTTGATGGAAAAGCGTTTGTATTTTCCGTGGAAGGAAGTGAAAAACTTGCGGAAATATGTCTGGATAAAATTGTAAAAATAAGTGAAGAGGAAGTGGAACAGTGGATGCATGGGGAAGATATTCCAGCAGAAGAAAAAGAATGGGCGTTTGTTCAGTTTAAGGATGCTGTTTTTGGGATGGGTAAAATTGAGGATGGAAAAGTACAGAATAGTTTACCAAAAGAGCGAAGGATCAAAAGTTTGCGTCGTTCTGAATCCTAGTTGCGATGTGCATATTCTATTGTAATAATGTTTATTAAAGATCGAAAATCGAGCGGGATAATGAGTGAGTTTCATTATAGACCGCATTCATCATTGAATGGTTTTCCTGTCGTGTATGATAAGAGTGTTGCGGGAAGGTTGATTGCGGTTCTTCAAAAGAATTCTTTTTGTAATGCAGAGCTTGCAGAGATTGGTAAGAGTGTTGATGAGACAGTCGTGCATACGCCGTTTGCAAGAATAGATAGCAGTGAACGTTTGATTGAAGGATATAAAACTGGCGATGGGTATGTATGGTTCGCAGGTTTAAAATATGAGGTATGCGATATGTATGCGGTTATTCTTTTTCCAGGACATTTTGATTATAGGCCTGATGAAATCAGGACAGGTTCGGTTGCCGTGTACGCGTCAGGTGAGGTGCGTGAGGAGATCGTGCATGGTTTAGTCGATCGTCTTGCTGATGCTGCGGTTGCCTATCGTCGTGATCATCCAAAAAAGCAGAATGGGATGAAAAAAGACGAAGGTTAGTTTTTTTTGAGAGGGGCAATGGACTGAACGCTTATCCATGCTTCCATCATGCCAAATCCGTTTTTTTGTTGTTGTTGGAGAGAATTGTCTCTGCATTCTCGAAAACAACAGGGGTGTAATAGTTTTTGTTGCGGAAGAATCGCGTATAGAGAGGATTATTGATTTTTTCTTTCGGGATGCAGGGCTGATTTCCGTAGTGGGAAAGAATATGGTTGATTTTATAGTTATTCAACGAAGGGAAGTGGAAACGCGGGTAATCTTCGCTTTTGCCTCCACAGTTTATCCGCATTTTTGAGATAAAGTATATCTCCTTTCTTGATGATTCCAGAGGTTTTCTTTTTGTTCTGTACTCGCGTGATTCAGTTGTTTTTCTCGCTCAGGATTTTTTCAAGGAAGGGGAATTTCAATAGGGCCTATTAAATAAGGGTTTTATAAAATTATTTTTTATTTTCCGTAAAGAAAAAGTTCAAACGCGCGCGCAATTTGATGGGGAAGAGGTTCTGAACGAGGGTGTAATGGTTGCGCATAAATGGATACAATGCCCATTCTGTTCGCTCCGTAAATGTCAGTGAAAAGTCTGTCTCCGATCATTGCAGTTTGGTGGGGTTGTGTTCGTAAATAGGCGAGCGCTTCAAGGAATGGTTCTTTGTGGGGTTTTCTGACGGCGGTGTGTACGGTGTGAAGATCAAAATATGATGAAAGCTGTTCTCTTCGTTCTTGTGTTGTATTGGAAATAATGCATGCATTGAACGCTCTGCGTAATGTGTCGAATGCATGGTGTAGAAGCGGATCAACGCATCGTCCATTATATTCGGTAAGGGTATTGTCAACATCAAAGATAATTCCTTCAATGCCGAGAGAATGAAGTTCTTCAGGATCAAGGTCCGCAATGGTTCCGATTTCATACTGTGGGAAGAGAAGGGCTGGATACAGCGCTCGCAGAATGCGGGGATAGTGTTGGTCTTGCCGCACGAGGTTCATAAAAAAGAGGTTGTGCATAAGTTTTTAAAAGATATGGTTTTGTTTATTGCATCATCAAATGGGCTGGTAGTTCAGCTCGGCAGAACGCCTCGTTCGCATTGATTACGAAAGACGAGGAGGCCGCGGGTTCAAATCCCGCCCAGTCCATTTTATAGAAAATATTGATGTATTCATTTTTAAGAAGGTAAAATGTTTCATGATACGCATCCATTCTTAAGTCACTGTCAACAAATATGGGGAAAGCAGGATTATGCAAGGTTCTTTATGATGCATTTTTTGATGGTATGTTAAGGATATTGTTGGATGATTAGTAGAAATAGATATATTTTTCTGGATAATTTGATCCGTCGACTGTTGTTTCTGCTTGAATGGTCGTAGAGTTGCTAACTTTAACATGATAAGTTTGACCTGGTGGAATGTTTTTTATGTTTACATAAAAGGTGCGTCGGGATCTTTCAGGATCATTGTACTTGTTTCCAACATATAAAACGAGATTATTGTTTATATAGGCTGCTGATTCAGATTTCCGATCAAGTGAGCCAATGATGGTTACAGGCATGAGTTGCGCTGCGTCCGTTCCTAAGAGTGATTGAGGGTTTTTTTGTGCGGTGAGATTGAGGGTATAGGTCGTCATCGGTCTGAGTGGGAAGGAAGCGGATACGTTCTGATACAGGGAAGGGGAGTATTGCACAGATGAGCCGATAAACGTCCAGTAAGGGGGGGAGATTAACGTGAGATTATGATTGCGGAACATAAATACGTCTTCTAGGCTTGTATTGATATAAGGTAAACGTGCGGAACCGGTGCTGTTTGTCCTATTGCCCTCTGCGTATCGTCTACGGGGATATTTCATGAAGATGGTTGCATAAGGGGTACTAGAATTAATAAGGACTTCTCCCATCGTGTTTACGGGAAGATCTTCTTGTAAGAGGGTTTCACGTTGTAATTGAGATGTGGAATTGCGGTTTGTGAGGCAGGCATCTAAAGTGATATTAACAGATTGTCCTAGAGTTACATTAAATTGTTTATCAACATAACCATCGCAATAGCCAGGTAAATTCAGATCGGGATTATTTTTATGTGTGCTTATAAAAGCACGATAGCTTGATGCTGGATCAAGGCGAAAACGAGCAGTGGGTACGGTAAAATAAAGGGGGATATTCCTAGTTGTAGAAATCAAAGGCGCATAATAGTATAAGTGAAGACGATAATCAGAAGAATCCGTAGAAAAATTATAATTATATACCCCTATGTTAAAATAAGAGATATCAGATTGCCAAGTAGAAGAGGAAAGCGCAGGGAAGGTAATATAAACAGATGCAGGGGGTTGGCAAAGATAAGAATTTACATCAATAACCATCTCTTTTCCATTAATATGTTTGAGTTTGATATATTGAGGAGATGGAGACTCCCATGGGGAAAATATATAATCGATCATTGCTGAAGCACACCCACTATTTCCAGGATGAAGATAAAGCGACGCCCACGGAAGTGTTGTGGGTATAGGGATAAGTGTATCTTGACCTCCTAAGATCCTGCCCTGTTTCAAATCATTAGAGGATTGATAGCCAAAAAGAAACGTGTAATTGCCGAATGTGGGTCCGTTGCGGTTTTGGAGTCTGATTTGTGCGCCTGTGCGTGTGCAAGTGCTACTAGGGGTGCAGAATCCGAGTCCGTCTGCGCCTGTGCATTCTTCGGATGTGGTGCATGTTTTTGCTGTAGCGCATTGATTGTTAGGATCGCAGTAAGGTTTGTTCAGGTCAGTGCAGCCGTTATTGGTTGAACAAGTATTGGTATTGATATAGGTGGGTGGGGGTTGGATTTTTGAGCAGTGTCCGCCGTTGCAGTAGGGTGTTTGGGTTCCGACGCATTCATTGGAGTTTAAACAGATTTTATCGGTGACGCAGTATTGGTATGCGCAGTAGGGTCGTGTTTGTCCGAATTTTCTGATGCAGTCTGTGTTTTCACTGCATTCTGCTGGGGGGGTTGTTGTTGTGCTGCATTGGTTGTTGCGGCAGTAGGGTTTGGTGCTGTCTTCGCATGCTGAATCTGATGCGCAGTATTTTGTTGCGACGCAGCGGTTATTGTCGCATAAGTTGAAATTGCCGCGGCTGCAGTCGCTGTTTTTTATGCATTGAAGAGGTTTATTTGCGCACATTCCTGTATTATCGCAGATAGGTTTTGTGGTGCCTTCACAGTCTTTGTTTAACGTGCATTTTTTTTCAAAGGTACACAGGCTGTTGGAGCAGAAGGGGCGTTGTGTTCCATATTGTTGGGTGCATTCGCTGTTCGTTTGACAATTCTGGGTGCATATTTTATTGGCGTTGCAGAAGGGGGCGCGGTATCCGAATTTTTGTACGCATTCTTGGTTTGTTTGGCAGCTGTTGCTTGTCGTTGCTTTTCCTGAGAATGTGCTGAATAATGAAGAAAAAAAGGTGATGCTGTTTTCCACAAGGGAAATAGGAGTTGTATCATGGACAGGAGAAGTATCTTTCGTGAGCCATCCGTCCCAGACGCTTCCTTCAAAGAGGGGTCCTGCAGAGGCAAGAGAGATGGTAAGGAATAATAAACTTATGAATAAGATCACACTCTTTCGCATAGGTTCTTTTCTTTTTTATGCAGTATATAAATATTTTGTTTGGTTTTTTCAGGGTTATGAGAAAAGGCTTATGAACATAACGATGGCTTGGATCGACAAGGATAATAGAATAAGGTACATACGTAATCTTTTTAAAAGAGGAGAATAAAAAAAAGGCATGAAAAAAGAGTGTGCATTCTGTGATATTCTGCATGGTAAGAAATATCAGCCGATGATTTATGAGGACAGGGCAACTGCCGCGTTTCTGGATATGCGTCCTGCGACGGTGAAAGGGGGGCATACATTGGTGATTCCAAAAAAGCATTATGAACTGATTACAGATATCCCTGATCGGGAGATGCAGGCGTTGGCGTTGACGGTGAAAAAAGTGTCAGGGGCGTTGTTGCGTTTTGGTCAGGGGGTGAATGTGCTGCAGAATAATAAACGTGCTGCTGGTCAGTATGTGAAGCATGCGCATTTTCATGTGATTCCGCGTTTTGATAATGATGGGATTAGGATGGAGTTCGGATTTCAGAAAATATACAAAAAGGGGAAGATGGAGGATATTTCTGCGAAGATCAGGAAATTGTTATAATGGCGGATTGTATTTTTTGTAAGATAGCAAGAAAAGAGATTCTGTGTAAGGAAGTGTATGAGGATATGCATTTTTTTGCGTTCTTAGATATCCACCCGTTAAATCAGGGGCATACATTGGTGATTCCAAAAGAGCACGCGCGTTGGGTGTGGGATGTCAAAAATATTGGGGGCTATTATGAAGTGGTGGGAAAGATTGCGAATGCGCTGCGTAAGGCGCTGGATACAGGGTATGTTGTTTCGTTGGTCTATGGGGAGGATGTTCATCACGCGCATGTGCATCTGATTCCGCGTTTTGAGAATGATGGGCATGGGTATTCGATTGATCCAAAGAATGTGAAAACTCTTTCTGAAAAAGTAATGACTGATGTTCAGGAACGGATAAAAAAGCTTTTATAATGTCCCATTTTTCTATTTGAAGATGCCACACTAGCTTAACCCGGTGGAGCACAGACTGAAAAGGTGTAACTCTCATATCATCTTTTAGTGGGTGAGGCTGTTGTTCTTGGTTCAAATCCAAGGTGTGGCATTTATTTTTTATTAATGTATGATAAATATGCATTAAGTTTTTGTTGTTGTTTAGGATTAACAAAGCCAATTTTATGAACAAATTTATGTAATTCTTTTTTGCCATTAATCTGGAGTCTATATTGTTGTTTTTGTGACCACGCATTCTTCTTCTTTCTTCTTTTCGCTGGGGGTTTTGTTGAATGGGACAAAGGGGATGAGAACGGAAAATTAAGTTGTGCAGAACAGTTGCGTGGGAAGAAATATTGGATGCAGTTGTGTGTGATAACTGCAGTCGTGTCTACGGAACGTAAGGAAGTGTCGAGTACAGAAGGGATGCGCCGCTCGGTTGCTACTTCGCCGTTATATGCGCGTTGGCTTGAGGAAACAGGACCTCATTTGATGAGAATGCGTAGTGCTATTAAGAAGAGGGCATTTGATGAGGTGGGACAGATTGCAGAAGCGAGTAGCGATTTAATGCATGAAGTAGCAGAAAATGCGGTTCCGCCAGTTGTATATCGTTCAGAGAAAACAAGACGGATTATGGCGGAAGTGAAGCGGTTGCGTGCAGAAAAGAATATGTCTGTGTATTATTCGGTGGATGCTGGGCCGCAGGTAAAAGTATTATGTTTAAGAAAAGAGATGGGAAGGGTGAATAAAATATTGCAGCAGATGCCTGATGTGATATATACGATTAAGAACTGGATCGGAAGTAGTGCAGCATGTGTAGATTTTTCATTGGTAGACGATGCAATGTTGCGAAATTTATAATTTTCTAAAAGTTTTTTATTTTTCTTTTCCAGAAGAGATAGCTGATCCATAAAAAACCAAGAATGGAGTCAGTGAGAAGGAGTTTGATGGCGCGGATCATATGTGCGGGCGTATCAGTGAATACATGGAGGTGGCGGGTAGTGATATCGTGAACGCCATCCATAAGGGAGTAATAGGTGGTGGACGGCCAAAAAAGAGGGATGCCTTCTGGTCCGAGAAAATCAAGGAGAAGATGGGATAATATACCAAAAGAGAAAAGAATACCGAAGAACGCTGCCTGTTTGTAGTTTTTTATAAAAGTGCCGTAAATAAGCGTCATTGCTGCAAATGCGAAAAAAACCATAAGAAAGCTATGGGTAAATGTTCTGTGAAGGACAGTCCCAAAGATCCAGTCAGGGGGAACGTCAATATCAGGAAAAATAGCGCCAAAGAGGAGAATGACCCATATCGTCCGAGTAAGTGTTATTTTTTTAAAGTAAGCATAAAGTGTTGCGAGGATCCAGATGAAAAAAAGGTGCGTAAAAAGAAAGCTCATAAAAAAAGGGTCGACTGGTTGTTTTTAAGAGTTTCTAGTATCCGACAAATCTGCTTAAGTGTCTGAGATGACTCATACGTGATCTTTTCATATTTTTTCTGTGCTGGACTGCGTCTTTGATCGTTTGGACAACAATCTCCCCGCTCAGCAAATGAGGGATAATGACATAGCTTGCCCCTTCGTTGTATAGTTCAACTGCCTGGTTTGGGTGATTCGTCGTGACGATCGTCATGATGTTCTTGTTTTTTCGGTTGATATAATGGAGTAGCGTTTTTGTGTCTTCAGGTGCGGGGATCGTGCTAATGATCAGTTTGACTTTGGTAAGGTCTAAATCTTCAAGCAGCGCGTGGTCTCCCGCGTCTGCGTAAATGCAGGGTATTTTTTTGCGTTCCATTTTGCGGATAACATCCGGGTTAAAATCGACGACTAGAACGCGATGGTTGTTTTTATGGAGATAATCAAGGATACTGCTTCCTAAACGATAGCAGCCGAAGAGAATGGTGTCGTATGGCTGGTTTATTTTTTCAATATCTGCGTGTGCGTTTTTGCGTTCAAAAAAGGTGAGGAAGCGGGCGGTACGGTTGTAGATGGTGTGGTTAAAACTGATGAGATAACTGGAGAGGGTGATCGTTGCGATGCCTGTTAGTGTGATAATGCTTGCGATGGAAGGAGTAATGTGTCCAATGCTTATGCCTAAGGTAGCGAGAATGAGGGAAAATTCGCTGATCTGTGCGAGAGATGTGCCGACAAAAAAGCCGGTGCGTTTGCGATAACCGAAAAAACCGACAAGAGTTTGAATAATAACCGGTTTGCCGATGAGGACAAAGAGAATAAAGATTACAGTAGGAAGCAGGATGGTCTGGAAAGACGGGATAGTAATCTGTAAGCCGAGATTGACAAAGAAGATGACAAGAAAAAAATCACGGAGTTGTGCGATTTTAGAGGTGATATCATGATGGTACGGAAGGACGGCAAGACTTAACCCTGCGAGGAATGCGCCGATTTCGATCGTGAATCCCAGATACGCGGCGGTTGTTGCCAGAAAAAAACACCAGGCGATGCTGGTAAGAAAGAGCTGTTCCTGTGATTTTGCGACAAACCGGAAAAGCGCGGGTAAAACAAATTTACTGATAAGAAAGACGGCAAAAAAGAAGACAAGACCTTTGATAAGTGTGAAAAACGGTCCGGCGTTTCCGATATTTGTCTGTAAACCTGTAAGGAAAATAAGAATAAGAAGGGCGATAAGGTCCTGGATAATAAGAATGCCGACAGAGATTTTGCCGTAGAATGTTTCTAAGTCTGTACGGTCGGCGAGAAACTTGACGACAATAATGGTGCTGCTGAAGGTGAGCGCAAGCGCCAGGTAGAGGGAATGTATAAAAGAAAAGCCAAGAAGAAAGCTGAGAAGAAATGCGAGTCCGCCGGTCACAAGAACCTGGCTGATGCCAAGAATAAGTGCGAGAAAGCCGACTTCACGGAGTGTTTTAAAATTCAGTTCCAATCCGACAATAAAAAGAAGGAACGCAACGCCAATCTGTGCGAACGTGGTGATTGTTTCTGATGAACTGATCTTATTGAAGACAAGCGGCCCGAGGACAAGCCCTGTTGCGATATACGCGAGGATAAGCGGCTGTCTGAAGAATCTGCTGAGAATCCCGAAAAGTGTGGCGATGATGAGGATGATCCCGATAATCAGAAAAAGATTTTGCATAGATTCACCTGTTTTATGGATTTTAAGGATGGTTTGTTTTTAAAGGTTTGGGAGGAAAAGAAAGTGTTACTTTTTCTGCTGCTGTTTGCGCATAAGTTGTGTTACATATCCTGCGGTGATGTTGCGTAATTTTTTTGATCGTACTTCAACAGTATCGACAAGTGCTAATTTATTTTGTGTAAAGTCGGTTGTGAATTTATCAGGGTAGACCTGTAAGAGTTTTTTCCCTGTACGTTTAATGAGGGTTGTTCGAATGCGTCCCATAAAGAATGAGGAAAAATACAGTCTTTTTATAGTTTGCGCTTAAGAACGGTGATTGTAAGCAACGCTTTTTATGCTAGGAAGGGACTACGCAATGTATTTAATGAGGTAAGTGTAGGATTATAGGGTATTACGGTCTATATCAGGAAAGTTGCAAATGAATAATCTTACTAATAAAACAGGATTGGAAATATTGGAATTAACTGCCGGTTTAAAGACGCGTTATGGAAAAAATAATCTTGCAAGAATGATCTGGCGTGAACTGCGGGGTATTTCCATACAGCAGGTAAAAGATCTGTTAAAACAGCTTGTTGATAAAGGATATTTAAAAGAAGTGAACATAGGGATTCATTTTGCTGTGATCGTGGTTGAACTGACGGAGAAAGGGAAAGAAGCGCTCACGAATAAGGAGGAAATACCTATTGACATCCAGAAATTTTATACAATGACGTTTAAACCGGGAACAGACATTGGTGTTATTGATCTGGAGGTTATAGAAGAGTTTTATCATATAAAAAAAGAGCTGATAGCTTTACAAAAGAGGGAAGAAGAGCTGAAAGAAACGATAAAAAAGGGGATGACGGAAAAAAATGTGGGGGAAATACGCAATGCGTTCATGGATCTGTACTGTAAGAATGCAGAAAAGGTGTTTTATCCAAAAGAAAAAATAGAGAGACTGGTGCCCGAGGAGATACTGGAAAAAATAAGGATAATAAACAAGAGCATTGTGCTTATAGCAAAGTTAAAAGAATTGAACGGATGATGCTTTGATGAAAAAATATTGCGGCAGGACTGATGGAAAAACAAGATAGGAGATGATGAATAAGAAGAAAAAAATTAAGATTGGTTCTTCTGTAAGACAACAATTTCTCGTCCAATTTTACTTTTCGGCGGTTGATAGGGAACGGTCGCAAGGATCGTAAAGTGATGTGCGGTCGTAAACTGATTGATATGAATGCGTACTGTCTTGTTTTCTAGGGTTTTGAAGACGGGAAAAATCATGACGATATGTTTATTGTCCTTTAATATAATCGTCAGTTCGCGGAAGAGTTTGTCATACAGATTGGTTAAGTGGCGTGTGGTGCGCATGGCTTCGTCCAATGTAGGTAAGCGTTTCAGATAAGGTCCTAAATAAGGTTCAGTGATAATAGCGTCAACGCTGTTTGGCCGTAAGACCGTGCTTAACGAAGTAGCGTTCATCTGGTAGAGTTTCACATGTGTTTGTGTATGGTATGTTTTTTGTACCCAGGCGATATTTTTTTTCGCTTGCGTAATTGCTTCTGTGTCATTATCACAGCCAATCACGTGATATCCTTTGAGGAGTGCTTCGTGTAATATCGTTCCACTTCCGCAAAAAGGATCGAGCATTGTCTCCCCCGGGTGTAGCATCCCTATATTGATGAGCATCCGCGCTAATCGTAAGGAAATGACTTTCATGTAATCGACTGCTGGTCTTCCTAAGTCACGTTCTTTCAGGAGTTTTGGATTCGTCACAGCCACGGTTTCTGCAATCGTTGTTTTAAAGAGAATAAAGTCAAGGACATTTTCTTTTTTATGTAATTTAGTGGGCGTAGGATCTTTGCGTAAGCGTGCTTTGACTTTGATGCGTTTGAAATAGTCTTTCAGCCAGTCCATGAAAAAGCCCAAGTATGCGCTGTGGTAATTGGTGATGCAGTATTCTGTTTTATGAGATGTTCCTTTATAGATTTCAAGCTGTTCAAGCGCGTATTCTAATTCATCTATACGCCGTGCCTGGCAGAGAACTTTGGCGATACGGATCGTCCCGCTGAGATCGTTAATGACCGTATTCGGAACAAGATGATCGCTATCGAGTATAACAATAGGAAAATGTTCTTCAAGGATTCTGTAGGGTATTTTTTTATTTTCAAAGTAGTTTGTTAACTCCAAATGGCTTAACAGGGGATCTCTGCCGTATTCGATGAGATAGTGCATACAAGGAGGAAGGACAGGTGTTTTAAAAAGGCTTGGTTATAATAGTTCTTTGACTAAAAGGTGGTCCTGGTGTTTCTAACAGACAAAGGTGGCTGTTTTTTGTAGTACATAACCATAATATTTAAATAAGAGTAGTACATAAGCATGATATGGTTTTTGTCAGAAAGATGAAGGTAAAGAAACAGGAATATTGGGTATTGGTGCATTCTGTGAGAGAAGGCAGGAAAGTCATTCAGAAAAAGAAATATATCGGAAAAGATCTTCCTGCAAAAGCAAGATTGGAACGTTTAAAAAAAGAATTTTTAAGGGAATTATCAGGGCAAAGATATCGCTTTCTTTCTAGCGAGGATATTAAAAAAATAGAGGGAAAAAAAGCAGAATACAGGAAAGAGATATTACGATTAAATCCCCTGGAAAGACAGGAAAAATTAAAGGAGTTTATTATCAGGTTTACGTATGATAGCACAAAACTTTCAGGGGTGAACGTAACGCTTAGACAGACAGCTATTATCTTGAGGGAGGGAATTATCCCGGAAGGATTCAAAAGTTTAAGAACTGTGAAGGAGATTGAGAATCATGAGAGGGGGATTATTGCGATAACAGAATATAAAGGGAAATTAGATATTAAATTTATGAAGAAGCTTCACAAGATTCTGCTTTCTGGGGTCAATGATGTAATTGCGGGAAAACTCAGGAGCGAGCTGAAGAGGGATGTGAAGATTGCGGGAACGTCGTATGTGCCGCCGAAATGGAATGAAGTAGAAAAGGAATTAGATTATTTTTTCAGGTGGTACCATGCGAAAAACAGGGGCTTGCACCCGCTTGAGCTTGCCGCGTTGATACATTTGAAATTAATCTCAATACAGCCGTTTACAGATGGAAATTCACGACTCTCAAGATTATTAATGAACTGGGTTTTATGGAAAAAAGGGTATCCGCTCGTGGATATTCCTATTGAGGATATAGAGAATTATTACAACGTGCTTGATCAATATCAGATAGAAAAGGATGAGAAACCGTTCGTAGAATATGTTAAACAAAGATATTTAGCGGGCTAATCTGGTTTATAATAGTTCTTTGACTAAAAGTTGGTCCTGGTGTTTCTAACAGACAGAGGTGGCTGCTTTTTATAGAGGGTGTATCGTAATATGTGTTTCAGAGAGGGTTGTGAATGAATGTTCAAGTTTGGATAAGACATTTGATTGGAGTATTTTTAATAAACTCGTTGCAACAGAAATAGGCGATTGATTCTTCATGCGGATGAGTATGACACCATAGGATAAGATTTTATGTGTGAGGATAATGGAGGCAAAGTCTTTATCATGAGTAAGAAGGATACGATGCTCCCGGTTTGCGAGTTCGAGAATTTCCTCATCACATGAGCCTTGCAATTTTTCTTCCTTAATGTCTTTTATATTGAATCCTGCTTTTCGAAGATCTTTTACTACAGAAAGGGCAATATTTTCATCAGCCAAGAATTGGATTTTCATGCTAACTGTGCTGTCGGGTAGATTTCTTCATGTTTGAGGACAGAAGTTGCGTAGCGTAATGCCGCAAGGATATCTTCCTTTTTTAATTGCGGGTATTCCTTAAGGATAGTTGCGGTGTTCATACCTGATGCGAGGAGTTCAAGGATAAATTCTACGGGGATGCGTGTTCCTTTTATAACAGGCTTTCCTGTCATAATCTTTGGGTTAAGGGTTATTCTTTCTTCCATGAGTAGTATATTGGTATGGGCTATTTAAATATATCGTGGTTTTTAACTTTTTTCTTTATAATAGTTCTTTGACTAAAAGTTGTCCCTGGAGTTTCTGGTCGACGAAAATGGCTGCTTTTTTGTTTAATTTTCCTGTTACAAGAAAGATGGTGGGTAATTTTTTTAATTGTCCTTCACTATGGGTTATGGATATCTCTGCTTCATTAATTATTTTTTTATCAAGAGATTTCAGATAGTAAAGAAGCGGTCCTAAGCTCGTTGGAATTTTAATGAGAAAATCAAATTCTTTGTCTTTTTTGATCATCTCTTCTTTTAATATTTCAATATTATTCTCTTTTAAATAATCAATGATACGGGTGTAAAAACGCCTCCCGTTCGGTGAAAGTTCTTTGGGTTTGTCTTCTTTGATTTTTTTTGGTTGTTTTTCTTGGGGTTGTGTAAGTTGCGGGCGCATCTCTTTGATAAGCTCTTCTTTGAGATTGGCAAATGCGTCCTGAAGTAACGTGCTCGAAATTGTTTCTCGTTGGTATTGTGGCGGTATAGCCTGCTGCACAGGGGCGGGTTCTGGTTGTACAACTGTTTGAGGTTGTGTTTGTTCAATAGGTTGTTCTTCTTTCTGTTGCGCAATTTCTGGTTCTTCAATGGCTTGTGCAGGTTCATGTGTTTCTAAGAGGTGTGTTAAGTATTCCTGTACTTCCTGGTCATTCAGAAGACGGTATTTCCAGAATAATTCTGTTTGCCCGTTGACGGTAACGGTGATAGGAAGCGCGACATCTTGGATGATTTTGAACGCCACCCGCTGCCAGGGTTCCAATTCTTTGTCGCGTAATACTTTCGTGTCGCGTAAGAGTTCATATGCTTCTCTTTCTTTGCCTTTGTACACTTTCGATAAACGTTCGATAAGCGCGACTTCCTGTCCTTTGAGGTAATACAGTTTTGATCCGCCGATGGCTGCGTGGGTTAAGAATAATTGTTTACGTGCAGTGAGTTCGGAAAGGATGGCTGATCCGAAGAGAATATTAGTATTAATGGCCTTGGCGATTTGAACAGGCAGTACTGGTCCGTTCATTTTGATGTAAGAGAGCGCTTGTTCGCGGGGATCGGGCATGAGAATAAAAAAGGACGTTGTTATTTAAAATGTGTTGTTAGGGTTGAATATATATGTTCGAGGGATACTTCAAGGAGGGCGTTAATAGGCTTTTGTAGGAAGAAGATTGAATGCGATAAGGAGGGTCGCGTAGCCGTAATCTTTTCCCTGATAATATTTTTTGACGAGATGATGGTGAATTGCAGAAGAGGGTGATCCGGTGATTGCCTGATGAATATGCAGTTCTGGAAAGGGGACTGATGGAAAGGTAATGCTTCCGTCCGTATGCATAAGCACTTCGGGTACATGCGGTTTGCGGAAGGTATGGTCGTGTAAGGCGAGGAGGATGATCTGTTTTTGTAAACAGGCTTTTACGCCGTCATTATGGGGCTCTTCATTGTGTTGTAAATGTGTATGGTCTTCAGGCTGGAGGACTTTGATGGCGTGGAGTCCGTGAATCTGTTCAAGATAGGGGATGATGGATCTGAGGGTATGCATAAGGATGTGAGGAAAGAAAATCTTTTAAGGGTTTTCTTATGGGATTGTAATATTTTCTGTTTTTAGACCACAAAGTTTTTATAGTCTTAATGATCCATGAATCATGAGATGATCGTCACGTTAAGCAAAGGGCAGCAGATAACAATACCTTCAGAGATCAGGATAGAACTGGGTCTTGATATTGGAAGTAAGATGGAAATGGGCATGGAAGGTAAGAACATTATTTTAAAACCAATAGGTAATGATTTAGAAAAATTATTTCAGGAAGCGAAAAAAATTAAACCGAGACATAACCTTACGCCCGAACAGATGGATGCATTGAATGAAAAGAGGTTCAGATGAAATTTTTGGATAGCAATATATTAGCGTATGCTTTTTATGATAATAAGATGCGTGAAGGATCGCAGCAGGCGATTAAAGACGGTGGAATGATTAATACGATAAATTTGGTTGAAGCATTCAATATTATCGAATTTGAAACAACGAGGGAAAGAGCGACAGAGGCAGTAAAAGGATTGCTTAAGTCGCATCTTAAGATTATTGATGTCGATCTTGATCTTATATTTGAAGCACTCAAGAGAAACCAGAAGTATAAACATTTGAAATTCAATGATCTGGTTCATTATGTTTCTGCTTTGGCGCATAACTGTGAATCGATTGTTTCTTTTGATAGAGATTTTGATAAATTAGAGATCAGAAGAGAAGAACCGTAATATTCTTGTTAAGAAAAAATCTTTTAAGGGTTGCTTAAGGTCGCATCCACCGACATTCGTAGAAGGTGGTGTCTCCTTCTGCATCAACAATTGCTAGAAGCAAGCGTTTTCGAGTAGAATGTGCGACTCTATTTTTTGCACTATATTCGTACCACGTTAAGGTTTCACCCTCACTGACTGCATAGACAATCCAGCGTGCGTGATCCTCTCCAGGTTTCACGCCGCGGTCGTACACGCGGAAGTCTGCGCCGAATTTGAGCGCGGTTTTGACGATATATCCTCGTTTTCGTAAATCGCGGAAGACGCAGTACCGTATCCAGAAATTAGGTTCTGCTTTGCGCGCTTTTTTAAGATAAGTATCAGAGGTTAATTCTTTTTTGCCGTCTAAAATGCGCAGTTTGCCGCGTTCGGAAAGATATAATGCTTCGTGTAGGGAATATTGGAATGTTTTATTTTGTTGTGGTTCACCGTAGCGTGTTTTATCATAGAGTTCCCGCGTGATATCGTTTGCTTCCGCTGTAACATACTCACGTGTCAGTGTTGCGTCCACTGCAGGTATGTCTTTCTGTTCTTCTTCTTTGAGCACATCCCCGAGAATAGGTTCTTCAATAATGGGATTATGCTCCTCTTCTGTTTTCTTCGTTTTTGTCATGAAAAAGTTGAGGATAGAAGGTTTAAAACGTTTCCGTATGGTATTTTAGATAAGCGGGACCCGCTGTCGCTGTTTATGCCTGATATATTCAATGATTGCAGGAATAAAAGAGAGAATAACGATAGTAAGTATAACGATACTAAAATGGTCTTTAACAAGAGGAATGTTGCCAAAATAATAGCCGCCGAAGAGGAAGAGGGAAATCCAGACAATGCCGCCAATAATATTATATAAAAGGAAGGTAAGATAGCGCATATTCCCAACACCCGCGGTAAACGGAACAAATGTTCGAATGATCGGGATGAAGCGTGCTAAGACAATAGTTTTACTTCCATAATGCGCATAAAATGTTTCTGCTTTCTCCAGATGCTCTTTGTTGATGAAGGGAACTTTTCCCGTGTGGACTGCTGCTGGACCAATAAAGCGGCCGATGGAATAGTTGACTGTATCGCCTAATATTGCGGCGAGTGCGAGAAGAAGAAAGAGGATGAAAAGATTGAGATCGCCTTTTGCTGCGAGCGCGCCGAGTGCGAAAAGAAGGGAATCGCCAGGTAAGAAGGGGGTAAATACTAATCCTGTTTCGCAGAAGATGATGAGAAAAAGGATGCCGTATACAAGAATACCGTAGGTGGCGATGAGCGTAAGAAGATGAACATCAATATGAAGGACAAAGTCGATGAATGTAAAAAGCCAGGATAACATAATTTGTCCAGTATCATTGGCTTTTTATGTGTTTCCCAGGAAGTATTCAAGGGTTCTGATGTGTTTTTTCTGTACCATCGGTCAAATTTTGAGCGTTTGCAACGGTATAAAAAAGGGATGTATCAGGCGCGGACTATTGCGCGCGTAAGCCTTGATCATATTCCTGCTGCACGGGCTGGAGGATAATTTTGATTTATTTAATGAAAACAAATTTTTTTGATAAAGGGATGCGCATAGAAAAATTTTTTAAAGTTGTAAAACAAGCCTATGGGTTATATCGCTAAGAGAAACTTCATCAACGCGTTCAAAGTGAGGTATTGTCTCAGGTGGTTCATTTCCTTGCGAAAGAATTTTTTGCGCGAGAGTCGTGATAAATTCTTGTGGACAGTCTGAAAAACGCTGTACAACAAGCAAGTGCGAGCGATCTTTTTTTTCTTTATGATGAAGAATACGAATTCGGGCATAAAGATTCCTATTAGTATGATCATAGATATCAACCGTTTCCTCATAATTCGGACTATTATTCTTGATAGCCTCAAGCTTTTCAGTATCAAAAAGATGTTCGTACCGAGATCTTCTTTTTTGAATGCGATAAGGGAGATATCCATACGCGGCTGTATGTTTAAGAATAAGGGGATCTTCTGTTTCTTGTCGTTCGAGAATTGTGTGTTCGGCATTCCAAGTTTTTCCAACCCAAATAAGGGGGGATTCAATGAGCCCTTTTTGTATTTTTTTCACAAGGTATTCATCTTGAGGAATGAATCCACTCACCAGCACGTTTGTGATACCCATCAATTCAATGGTCGGGCTCGCATCACAAATCATATCAACCGTTGCAACAAGTCTGCCTTCTTCGCGAATATGTAATGGGCCTTCATGTTCTTGCGCATCTGTGAACCACTGTGGGATTTCCTCAGGATGCACAATCGTACCGAACGTTTCCATGCCCGCTTCTCTGACTAACCGTTTTACACTCTCTGCAATTTTTGCACGTTGGCAAATATAGAAAATGTTGGGTGGCGTCCGAAGCGACATCTGTTTGTGAAACGTTCTTACTTTTTATAATTTGCGGAACTGTGATTTTATGCAGATATGAGTTGATTTATAAGTAAGTAATTCTCTTAAATGCATAAATATGATGTATGGGCAGTAAATGTTCTGCATGTAAAAAGCCAGGATAACATAATTTGTCCAGCATCGTTGGCTTTTTATGTGTTTCCCATGTATGAGAAATTTAGGAAGCTTTATAATATTTTTCATATGATTGTTTAGGAAGGATAAAAATGAGTATTGACGAAACAGTGTATAATTTTCATGATATTGTGCCTGACCCAAGGAAACGTACGCGTGGGGAGAGATATGTGCCGACATTTTTGGGTTTAGCGCGAAGAATGGGTTATTTTCGGGCAGAACCCGAGCCAGAAGTGGTGCGAAAGGAATATCCAGCGCAATTGATGATTAATATGCCGGAAATCCCGTATGATAACGGAGGGCATCCGCATCCATTATTGTATTTATTTGAAAGGGTACAAGAACTGGCAGATAGAATGCAGTTTTCTCCAGATCAGGGAAGAAAATTTACGTTGAAGATGGATCCGAGATCATTTGCGCGCGTAATTAATGTTCCGTTTAGGAATGATCCTAGTCTTTTTGCAAATATTTTTGAAAATGCGATGGATCACACAATCGCGCTTTATATCTATTCACAAGAATGGTTTGGCGGGAGAGGGTATGAGGTAAGTTCTGCTGGTACAGGAAGTGTGGAAAGTGGGCGTACGTTCTCGTTGACATTACAGCGTCAGTAATCCATTGTTAGGTATTTTTTATACGGGCAGTTCAATATTTTGCTGCTGTAGGAACTCTTATATACTTTTTTATATTTGCTAAGAATAAGATGGAACGCGTATCAGTTTCAGGGTTGGGGCGGCATATTGAAGAGAAGCATACGCACTATGAACTGCATGTTCATATAGGTCCATATCCTGCTACGGTGGAAATACCAGCGTATGTTGCAGTTGCATTTCAAAAGAGATATGGACAACCGATAACAAAAGCAGATCGGTTAACGTTTACAGCGGAATTTCTTCATGAAAGTGATCTTGTTCCTGAATGCAGAAACCCGTTTCAGTCTGGGGAACACAGAAAGATAGTGATTACGTCGTTGGATGAGATTGTTGTTGCAAAGTAAATTCTAAAATAGATGGGAGCGAAACTTTTTATAGCTAGAGAGTAAAGGAAAGATCATGGAAATCGTCTTTTTAGGAACACAGGGGATGCAGCCGACCAAGGAACGGGGTCTGCCTGCTATTTTTGTAAGTGTATTCAATGATAAATGGCTCGTTGATTGTGGCGAAGGTACGCAGCGGCAGATGCGAATCGCAGGATTAAAACCAACACAGATAACAAAAGTTTTTATCAGCCATTTTCATGGGGATCACATGTACGGCCTTGGCGGTATTTTAAGAAATATGGTGGCCAATGAGTTTAAGGGAATTCTTGATGTATACGGTCCGAAAGGGATTAAAGAATATGTCGAGCATATGGTGAAAGCGACGTTCTTTGCGGGTCAGATTCATATGCGATTTATTGAAATAAAAGAAGGAATAATCTTTGAAAACGAGGTGTATCAGGTGGAAGCGAAAGAGCTGGCGCATTCAGTGCCGTCATTTGGCATCAGTTTTATAGAGAAACCGAAACGGAAAATGAATCTCGCGTATTTGAAAAAGTTTGGATTAACACAGCATCCGCTGCTAGGGAAGTTACAGAAAGGCGAGGATATTGTGTGGGAAGGGAAAAAAATTACGGTGGAAAAAGGAACAAAACTGGTTCCAGGGAAAAAGCTGACGATTGTGCATGATACGGGGTTTGATCAGTCCTGTATTGATCTTGCGGAAGACGCGGATCTGCTGGTTTCTGAATCGACGTTTGCAGAGAGTGAGGTGAAAAATGCGGAAGAATATAAACATTTGACTGCGACGCAAGCGGCGACAATTGCGAAGAAAGCGAATGTAGAACGATTAATTTTAACGCATTTTAGCCAGCGGTATAAAGATGTAACAATGCTGAAGAAGGAGGCGGCGAAAGTGTTTAAGAAAGTTGAAGCCGCGGATGATTTTTTGAGGGTAATTCTTTAAGAATGTTGTTTGTATATTAAGAATTTGAAAAGCTCTTGCCATAAGGTTAAGGTCGTGCTGAAGAACGTGCGTATAATAAAAAACGCGCTGAGAATAAGCGTCGTCATGGAGAAAAGATTGGAGGCGAGCGCGAAGCGGGCCCAGGCGGTGGGAAGAAATCCGATAAAGAGCGTTACAATAAATTCAGCGAGGGTCACAAGTGCAAGGGCGATGAGCGTTTGTTTGGGAAATTGGGTAAAATGGTGGATTGTGGATGCAAGAACGCGGAGTCCGCTGTGTCCGGAGTAGAGATTCTGAACGGCGAAGAAGAAGATAATTTTAAAGATAACAAAAAGGAGTAAGGAGAAGACGAAAAAGGCGTAAAGGGATAAGGTGGGGGTTGATTGAAGGGAAAAATAGCTGAAAGTAATAAGGAAATAGGCGAGCATGAACGCGAGTTTAATGAGTACAATGCCGGTAAAATATCTGCCTGATTTTCTGTATGCCTGCCAGAGCGTTACAGTTTTGTTGAGGCTGATCTGTTCGAGATAATAATAGCGTGTGGCGAAAAGTTTGACGCCGAAGAGAACGTTGAGGGTAATCGTGACACAGAGGGATATCAGGAACTGAAGCAGGGAAGGGAAGTGGGAGATAATATATTGTATCTGCGAACGGAATGCGTTGAGTGGGCCAGGATGGAAGAGGGGTGCAAAAAGATTGTTGGTGGCGAGGAACGCGCTGCCTGCTGTAATCGTGAAGAGAATAAAGAGGATATCCGGAACAAATGCTTTGGGGTGGCGGGTAATGCGTTGTAGCGCCGCAAGGCTTGCACGGAGAAAGGGGAGGTATTGAATGTTCTTTTTTCGCATAGAAGCATAAACGAAAAGCGATGTATTTAAATGTTCGTATGGAAAGAAGAGAAGAGTATGATTGATCCTGTTCTGGTTCATATTGGGCTGTTAGAGATACGGTGGTATGGCCTTTTGTTCGCTGCTGCGTTTCTGTGCGGGTATTATATTCTCATGCGTTTAGGGGATGAAAAGGGATGGATAAAAGAGATTGCAGAGGATATTGTCCTGTATATGGTTCCTGCGGTGGTGATTGGCGCCCGTCTGTTTGAAGTTTTTGTCTATGAGCCTGCGTATTATATTGCTGATCCGGTAAAGATATTGTATGTATGGCAGGGCGGATTGGCGAGTCATGGGGGGATGATCGGTGCGGTAATCGCATTATGGTTCGTTGCCAGAAAGTACAGGCTTTCTTTTTATGAGCTTGCGGATGTTGTTGCTGTTCCGTTTGTTTTGGGTTCTGGTTTTATTCGTCTGGGTAATTTTATTAACGGGGAATTAGTGGGTCGTGTCACGTCTGTTCCATGGGCGGTACAGTTTCCTGGATACAAAGGTTTACGCCATCCATCGCAATTATATGAGATGGTTAATAGTTTTATTGTCTTTGGGATCGTCTGGTCGATGCGGAAGAAGAATCTGCCCGATGGGTTTTTATTTTGGTTGAGTTTATTGCTATATTCTGTATTGCGTTTTATTACAGAATTTTTTAAGGATTTTCCTACCTATTATGGGCTGGATATTGGGCAGTATCTGAGTTTAATCGTCATAGTTGTTTCCGGATATTTTCTGGTCAGGCTGAAAAAATAAAGGATGATCAGCCAAATAATGCGCGGACAGGGGATCGCATTAAACAGAATGTAATAGGGAATAGTATAATTGCGAGCCTAATAGTCGTAAGAAAGTGAGAATATCGTGCGTTGAATAAACAGTAACGGCTTTCCTGTTCTTTAATCCTTTTTCATTTGACCAGACAGGGCACTTCAGCTTGAGTGATAATGCAAAATAAGGGACGTCTTTGAGATGATCAGCAAGAATGGATTCGGCTTCTGTAAGGAACTCCTTAAACGCGTCAGCAGGAATGATAGTTATGATTGTCTTTAAGGTTTCAAAGATATCGTTGAATTCTTGTTCGGTTCTATGGGTTTTCTTAAGAATCTCTGACTTGTTTTTATAAAATTCTTCTAATAAATATTCTGGGGCAAAGAGGCGTATATTTTCATTCAGCATAAGCCGGATATTGGCGCTCTCTTTAATCAGTGCAGCAAAGAGAATATTTGCATCTATAATCAGATCCATGATTATATGGTGTTTCTGTAGTGTGCGGCGACTGCTTTATTGACTTTTCTGCCAAGCTTGATTGCGTCTTCCTCGGTTAGTGTGCTATTTTTTGTGAATTCTCTGAATTTTTTAAGGAGGATAAGTTTATGTTTGATGGCTTCGCGGGCTACTGCAGACCAGTTCACGTCTGTGAATGCATCCATGTCTTTTTTTAGTTCTTCTGGGACAGAGAGGGTGACACTTACCATATATTACGTGTAATACGTTTAAATATTTAAATCTTTCTGGCGGTCTCTATGCGTTATTCTTTGGTCAGGCTGAAAAAATAAGGGGTGATCAGCCAAATAATGCGCGGGCAAGATCTATGTTAGGTTCGTGTAAAGGTGTGCGTAATCTTTTATCATACTCTTCTTGAGAAATTTCTTCTAAACGCGTACGAGGAAAATCGTTTGGGGGATCCCGAGCAAATAAAGGAGGAAAAAGATTGATAGGGGCTTCAGAATGAAGATAAAAATCAGCCCCTCGTAAAGAACCTTCTTGATAAGGATGGCAATTAAGGTCGATATGTAATTTGTAGTAGTGAGCCATACAGAAAAGAATAGCATAGAGATAATAAAGCTTTTCTTTGTTGATAATGTAGTGAGGCGTAGGGTGTGCTACGCACTTTTTTTCATTTCGCCCAAGTAAACGCTTTTCACGTCTTTTATTTTTTTAATGCGGTCGATAAGCGCGACAAGCATGGGCGTATTCTGAACGTTTATTTCTACATTGATTTCTGCCTGGTTGCCGGGGATGGCTTTTCCTTTTGCGCTTGCAACGTTCACATTCTGTCGCGCGATTGTATTCAGTATCTCTGCAAGCAGACCAACGCGGTCTTTGCTGTGAATGATAAGTTCAATGTTCGCGTCAAACGTATGGCGCCAGCTGACGTGAATTTCTTTTTTCCCATCGCCCTTGACTGTTTTAAGATTGGCACAGTCTGTTTTATGCACGGCTACCTTGTTTTCTCCTGAGCGTATACCCCCGATTTTCTCTTCAGGCAGGGGATTACAGCAGTTCGCCAGCCTGATCTGCGCGTCTTTCATGCCTTCAATAAGAACAAGCCCTTGTTCGACTGCCTGTTTTTTTTCTTCCGAGTTCACGTGCCCGGAAGTGACGATATGCATGCCATGCTGCTGGAGATACTGTCTGATTTTATTGCGTGCCTTGTATGTTTTGACGATTTTCATCCAGTCTGTTGCAGGGTGATGGTTTTTTGATGTAATAATTTCAACAACGTCCCCGTTATTGAGCTCTGCTTTGATGGAACTGTATTTTCCATTGATCATCGCACCAGTCGCAGTATTGCCGATATCGCTGTGAATCGCGTATGCAAAATCAAGGGGTGTTGATTCTTTGACAAGTTCGATAGCCTTTCCTTTCGGGGTAAAAACATAAATTTTATCGCTGAAAAAATCAACTTTAAGCTTTTGCATGAACTCATGGTTGTCCATATCTTTTTGTTCGAGTAATTGTTTGAGCCATTGGAGTTTTTTATCGAATATGGATCCGTGGGTGACTCCTTTGTAGCCGTAATGGACAGCGATGCCTTCTTCTGCGCTTTCATGCATATCTTTGGTACGTATCTGAAATTCGACTGGTTTGTCCTTCACGCCTTTGACAACAGTATGAAGTGACTGATACCCGTTCGGTTTGGGGTTGGCGATGTAATCTTTAAAGGTGTCAGGAATCGGTGTCCATAATGTATGCACAACGCGTAATGCATTATAACACTGGGCAATATCCTCTACAAGGATACGGATGCCAACGAGATCGTACATGCGGTTCAGGTCATAGTTCTTGCTGAGAATTTTACGGTAGACACTATAAGTATGTTTGACGCGCCCGTGTACTTCCGCATTGATGCGCTCTTTTTCTAGTGCTTTTTTGATTTGTTTTTCTGCTTCGTACGTTCTGTATTCCCGTTCTTCTTTGGTATCATGGATTTTTTCAGTGATTTCCGCGTATTCTTTGGGGTGGGTATATTTGAATGCGATATCCTCAAGTTCTGATTTGATGCTGCCCATGCCGAGACGGTAGGCGAGCGGCGCGTAAAGGTCAAGGACTTCCTGGGCGATGCGCTGTTGTTTTTCTTTATCAGGCAGATAGGATAATGTGCGCATGTTGTGGAGTTTATCGCAGAGTTTAATGAGGATAACGCGCACATCTTTGACGCCTGCGAGAAGCATTTTGCGGATGTTGGACTGTTCGCCTTCTTCGATTTTTTGTGCTTTAATTTTAGAGATATGAGAGACGCCTTCAACAAGGGTTGTTATCTCTTCCCCGAATTCGCGTTTAAGTACAGCGCTGGTCACATGATGTTCAAGGACTTGGTGTAACAGTCCTGCAGCCAGGGTCTGATCGTCTACCTTGAGATCAGCCAGAACATAAGCGACCTGAAGGGCATGGTCTGCGCTGTCCTCGCCAGAATGGCGTTTTTTCCCGGCAAGTGCCTGTTTGGTAAGTGTGTATGCTTTCTCTAAAAGGGCAAAGTTGCTTTTGCGGTTGTAGCGCAGAACCTTTTTTGCGAGTTCATTGAATTCCATGCATAGCTTTAAGAAAATTGCTGTATTTTAAAGTTTATGGAAAATACGCGGTACGAGAAGATGTATCTCTTTGATCAGCTGGGAAAAGAGGGGCACGCGGGGCTGGTGCGGAAAAAAGTCGCGGTCATTGGGATAGGTGCGACAGGAACGGTTGCTGCGGAAATGTTTGTCCGTGCGGGCGTGAAAAAGGTCATGCTTATTGATCGTGATGTGATTGAAGTGTCGAATTTACAGCGTCAGTCGTTATTTACAGAAGCGGATGTGCGGAAGATGAAAGCGATTGTTGCGCAGGAACGCCTGCAGAGGATGAATAAGGAAGTACAGATTGATGTGTTCCCAGTAGATCTGGATCATACGAATATAAATCTGTTAGAAAGTGTGGATCTTATTCTCGATTGTACAGATAATTTTTATACGCGTTTTCTCGTCAATGAGTTTTGTAAACAAAAGAGGATCCCGTTTGTTTTTTCTGCTGTGGTCGGTAGCCGTGGTATGGTCGCGGGATTATTGCCGGATGGTCCGTGTCTGCAGTGTCTTTTCGCAGAACCGACAGGGATGATTGCGACCTGTGCCAGTGAAGGGGTTATAGGATCTGCAGTGCATATGATTGCGGGAATGCAGAATATTGAGGCGGTGAAAATATTGACGCAAAAGATGTATGAATCACAATTACTGTATGTTGATTGTTGGGGTGCAGACATAGAAAAAATCGCGTTTGATAAAAGAAAAGATTGTCCGGTCTGCGCTGGAAAATATATCTTTCTTTCAGGAAAAAAAGCAAGAGATATGGTGGAGATCTGCGGAAAGAATGTGTTTCAGGTGCATGTGAAGAATCTTGATTTTGATAAAATAGCAGAAAAGGCGGAAATAAAAACAGATTATTGTATCTTTTTTGATGATATGACCATATTCAGGGATGGCCGTGTGTTGATAAAGGCAGGTTCAGTGGAGCGTGCGAAAAGTCTGGCCGCGGGACTGGAAGGATGATTGTCCGCGTTTGTGCAACGAAAGGGGCGTTTGAGGTCTTGCCGGAGAAAAAAATGCTGTTGAATTTTGATGCGTTGAAGAAGAGATTCACGATTATTATCGAAACACCGTTCGTACTTATTATGAAAGATGCATTTGAAGTGAACTGCAAGAAAAACGGGATCTTATTGGTCAAACACTGTGAGAATGCGAAGGATGCGGAAGAACAGGCAGAAAAGATTTATGAGGTTGCGGCATGAAAGCGCTTGCGTTGGTCTCAGGTGGTTTTGATTCGCCTGTTGCCGTCTGGAAAATGCAGCAGCAAGGTGTCGAGGTTATTGGTATTCATTTTTCCTATGAACCGATTACGGATAATGCGCCGGAAATGAAAGTGCGCGCAGCTTGCAGAATATTGGGCATAAAAAAACTGATAGTGATGCGTGCAGGAACATGTTTTGCTGATCTTGCGTCACAATGTGATCATCGGTTGTATTATGTGTTGGGAAAACGATTGATGATGCGCTGGGCTGAGGTGATCGCGAAGCGGGAAGGATGTGACTGTTTAATTACGGGAGAGAATCTCGCGCAGGTAGGTTCACAAACTTTACAGAATTTGATGGTGATTGACGCGGCAGCATCCTTGCAGGTCATACGCCCGTTATTGTGTTATGATAAGGTGGAGATTATAGATCTGGCAAAAAAAATAGGCACATATGAAATATCGAAAGGGCCGGAAGTGTGTGACTGTTTGGGTCCTGTGCATCCTGCCACGTCTTCGCGTTTGGAGCAGGTGGAAGAGGAAGAGAAAAAGATTGATTGGAACGTTTTATGGGCGAAAGCAGAGGAGAGGGTTTGGCAAGAAGGTTTATAAGATTTGCATTGTTCTTATAATGATGAAAGTCTTTATTGAACGGGAAAAGAAATGGGTCGATGTGCAGGCAGCGTCCATGCGGGATATTGTCAAAGCGTTAAAGTTGAATCCGACAACGGTGCTATTGGTGAAAAATAAAAAAGTAGTATCAGAAGATGCATTAGTGACAGAAACAGACGAAGTGAAGATTTTGTCAGTGATTTCTGGTGGGTAGAAATGATGAGGAATACGGAACGTATAAAAAGAAAAAACAGAATATATGCAAATGATTAAACTCATTATTTTTGACTGGGATGATGTATTCACTGCAGGGTCAAAAGAAGGGTATTTTGCGTGTTATAGGGAAGCGTTAAACGCTGTAGGGATTATTCTTTCAGAAGAAGAGTTTCGGAAAAGGATTCTTCAGCGATGGGGACAGAGTCCGAGGAGAGAAATGGAAAATGTATTATGCGAGCATCCGCATCATATTGAAGAAGCACTTAAGGTATACAATAAAGCATTATTCGGTGATACGTTTTTTCATAAGATAAGGTTAATGCATGGTTCAAATGAGCTCTTACTGCGTTTAAAAGAAAAATATATCCTTGCTTTAGCGACAGGTATACATCCTGAAAATCTGAAAAGGATGATAGAAACGTATGCAGTGCCAGAGGTATTTGCAGAAATCATTTTTTCAAGTGAACTACCAGATCCTTCGTATGCAAAACCAGATAAGTTTATGATTGAAGAAATTCTCAAACGGGTGAAGGTCGATGTCGGTCATGCGATGATGGTCGGTGACGCAGCGAATGATATGCTCATGGCGAAAAATGCGGGTGTTATGCCTGTGGCAGTTTTATCAGGGCATCTGAACAGGAAAGAAGCTGAAGAATTGGGTGTTAAATATATTCTTGAGGACGTGACAGAGGTGGAGAAAGTCTTAGAAATATTAAATCAGCGTGAAGACGCGGGATGAATGGTAAATATTAATGACGAATAGTTGTACGGTCTATAAATTTTTCAACTCCTTCCAGGTATGCGTCGCTTTCTCTGAATGCGTCTGGTTCTTGTCGTCCTTATAAATGAAAATAAATCGTAAAACCAAGAGCTTATAAATTTTCTATTCTTCTTTTCTTGATGAGCTGTCAACATTGTATATCTGAACCAGTCATCCAGTTATCTAATTCTCAGTCCTTATGTAAATCCTGTTTTCTGAGTTATTTTGAGAAGAAAGTGTTTAGTACGATCCGCGCAGAGAATATGATCGCGGATAATGATCATGTGGGCATTGCGGTCAGTGGGGGAAAAGATTCAACAACGGTTTTATACTTAATGCATCAGCTTGTCAAGGAGTGGAAAGGTTTACGATTAACGGCGATTGCGATTGATGAGGGTATTGCAGGATATCGTGATATAACCTTGGATGGATTGCAGAAGTTTTGCCAGAAAGAAAAGATTACGCTCAATATTTTTTCGTTTAAGGATCTTACGGGTAAAGATCTCGATGTCTTGGTGCAACAATTTCCGCGTGCCTGTTCGATTTGCGGTGTTTTACGCAGATATCTGTTAAACACAAAAGCGCGCGCATTAGGGATTACCAAATTAGTCACAGGGCATAATATGGATGATGAGGCGCAGAGTATTTTGATGAATCAGTTCAGGAGAAATATGCGTTTATCCGCGAGATTAGGCCCGGTTACGGGTATGACGCATGATCCAAAGTTTATTCCGCGTATTAAGCCATTATACTTTTTAAGCGAAAAGGAAGTGGCGACCTACGCGTTTATACAGGGATTTATGGAGACATATAATGAATGTCCGCATGCGTCTGATTCGTACCGTGCGAAAGTACGGGATATGTTATACGCGTTTGACGCGGATGTTCCGGGGACAAAAGAGGGTATTATTCGGTCGTTTTTGGAGGTCTTGCCGCAGTTAAAGATAAAGTATCAAGGAATTATGAAATATTGTATAAAATGCGGCGAGCCAGCGGCGCAGGACGTATGCAAAGCCTGTCAGTTTATTGAGGCTGCGTTAAAATCTGGCTGATCTGGGGAAGTTTTTTTCGCTTGGTCAATGAAACAGTAGATAGGATCATAGTTGCCATGCAGGAGGCTGTGGATATTCTTTATGCCGCCATATGCGGGCTGTGCGAGGAAGTCAACAAGCGCGTATCCAAGCTCATGTTTATTCTTATGATCCAAAAAGAGACGGGTGCGCTGGTCTGGTGTGAAAGAACAGGCGTGTTCTACAGCGCTGAGCGCGAACAGCCGTTGTGATTCTGCATCTCTATGAAGGCGGTTGTTGTTTGTGGTTCTGGCATGGGCGCGTCCCGCTTCAATTTCAGCATACGTGGCAATTCCTTCAGAAAGGATATGGGGGTAAAAACGGGAGGGGAATGCGGAATAGTTGCGCGCATGTGCGTATTCATGGGCGATAGTAAAAAAAGTATTAGGCATGGTTTGTCCTTTGCGGATAAAACATTTTTTATGGGGTTGATCAAAGAATCCGTTAATATCTTTGTCTGTCCATTTATGGAGATCCTCAAATCGATTAACGCAAATCAGGAAAAAATTTAGGGTATTTATTATACCGCATGCTAAATATATTTTGTTACAAGCAGGGTCAATAAGAGTATGAGGCACATAGCTGCCCAGCATCACATCAAAAAGGGAGCCGGCAATAAGAGTGCTTGCCGCTGTTTTCATGACGTCAAAACTGTATGCGTGATAAAGCCTGAATGTGGGCATTTTTGGAAGCGGCTGCATCTGCAGGATGTGGTCGGTGGTCATGACCGCTTCTTTGACGAGTTTTTGGAATATTTCAGGGGTAGAAACATGAATATCTGGTTCTTCTGAAAGGCCGATAGAGGCCAGGTCGTCCAAGAGAAGGATCTGGGTCTGGTGTATTTCTTGTTCAAGATAGGTTTGAAAGCGTACGTCGTCGAAGAAGGAAGTATTGAGAATGGTGACAAGATCTTTATCATGAACAATAGAGGGATAAGGATTGCGGGGAAGATCCATAAATAAGGGGAATAGAGAAAAGTCTAATAAAGTTGCTGTTTATCCAGAAGAACAAATTTTATATACCCCCGATACATAAAGAAGATAAGAAAAAAATGGGTGCGGAAATCCAGATTATATGCCAGAAGTGTACGACAAAGCAGGATATTGGTCAGATGCGGCACGATAAAGGGCATGATCAGTTAGTCTGTAAAAAGTGTTATTACCAGCAGTATGGGCATGGCCGTGAGGAACGTATCGTCCAATCAGCGGAGAGCAGTCGTATAAATTATTATTGTACAAGTTGTAATTTTCATTTTTCCAGGAGTGAAGGGTTTGTGTTTGGTGGTTTCTGCTTTAATTGTGGCAGAAAAACAGTGCGTCGGGATGATACTAAAGAGCTGGTCGTGAAGCAGGCGAAGAATAAGTCAGATTATTAAAGGTTCTTTCCTTGTTATTTTGTATATGAGTTATTATAATGCGATTGCCAAAAGTTATGACCGGTTGTACGCGGAAGAGCAATACGAAAAGCTAGAGGAGATCGTAACGTTTCTTAAAGTAAAAAAGACAGATCGGTTGTTGGATATTGGCTGCGGGACAGGGTTGAGTGCCCGGTTTTTTACGGGTCATGTGATCGGCATTGATCCTGCGTTCGAAATGGTGAAACAGGCTGATTTTCCCGTGGTCTGTGGGGCCGCGGAAGAATTGCCGTTTCAATCGGAAATGTTTGACGTCGTTGTGTGTGTGAGCGCGATCCATAATTTTGACGATCATTCAAAAGCATTGCGGGAAATGAAGCGTGTGCTGAAAAAAAAGGGGATAGGTGCGATAACGTTGCTGAAAAAAGCGCGGCAATATAAAACAATAAGAAAAGATATAGAAACGTTTTTTCTGGGGAAATGGGTTGAAGGAAAGAAAGATGATTGTTTTATAGGTATGAAAAAGAAAGAATATACTACAAAGTGAAAGCTTTTTCTAGGGTTTAATTAAAACTTTTGCTCGCGACGCCCGCGACATGGACGCACAGAACTTATAAAATAAAAGATTAACGTAATAGAATGAAAGAAGATGAGATTATATTGGATATTTCAAATAAAGATTTTTTAGAGTTTTATGGTGCACTCTTAGGTGATTGATGGTTAACAAGGTTTTATAGTGGCATTCAAAAGAGGGAGAAGGGGTACATAGGGTTTAGTGGACATCAAGTAAAGGATTATAATTATTTAACTAAAAAAATTTCTGAAATTATTCAAAAATTGTTTAATCGTCATCCATCTATTTATAAAAGAAAAGATTCGTTAGGTCTGGAGTTAGTATTTGGATATAAGAATTTAATCAAGAAACTAAATGAAGAATTCAAATTTCCGATTGGTTTAAAAAATAACTTATCAATTCCAGAAAATATCGTGCATGATTGGGAAAAACTCAAACATGTAATCCGCGGGTTATTTGATACAGATGGCTCTCTTTATTTTGATGTAACCCCTGTAGGTAGCCTTATCCTATAATTTCGATTTATATGCATGAACCTATCCTCTTGGGACAAATAACAAAAGAATTATTAAAGAAGGGATTTAAGGTACAAAGAAGAGAAAATGAAATAGGGTCAAGTAACGATCGTCATCGAGAAAAGTATTATGTATGGCAAACCGTGCTCCTGTGGCGTAACTCGGATAACGCAACTGCGTCCTAAGCAGTAGACTGCAGGTTCAAATCCTGCCAGGAGCGTTTTCATACTCTGAACCCGACTAACTTTCTTTTGGGTTTATACCTGTCCTAACCTTTGTTAGTGCTATTCTTTTGATTTTTATGTTGCTTGAAGGTTGATTACTCAAATGCACTTCGAAGTCACTTCGACAAGGGTTCACGCAAGTGAGATTATGAACCTGAGTTATAATGTGTTTATAGGCCTGAGGATATAAAAACGTATCTTTTGTTTTGAGATGTGAACCCGACTAAGGAATTTTTAGAAATTTTTGTTCAATTTTAGTACTAAAACAATTGAGATCTGAACCCGTTTCAATCTTGTTTTGAAGGATTTTTTTTATTCTACCCATTTATATAGCTATTTTTATCTAAATTAAGTATGGCTAAGAATCATTTTGTCCCTAGACTAATAATAAAGAGGTTTAGCGATTCAGAGGAGAAAATACTTTTTTATAGCAAGAAAAACAACTCTATCTCTAAACCAATTCCATATTATGACACACTTCAAAAAAGTAATTTTTATAGTAAAAATTCACTATCTGAACTAAAGAAAAAATTTGACCACATAAAAATCAATCCTTTGTTCAAAGACCTTGATAAGACTTTAGAAAAAAATTTGGGCATTCATGTAGAATCTCCCATGGGATCTATTCTAAGTAAGATTATTCAGCCAGTTCTTGATGGAAAGATTGTTAAGTTTTCTCAAACAGAATCTTATTTTATAAAGAAATACATAGAAATTCAACATGTTCGAACTGTTCAATTTAAAGAAATTGGAAAAGAAGCCCATAAGGATCTTAAAGTTCCAGAGGATATTAGTCAACTGATTATGAATCAAGAAAATAAAAGGGAACTAGATATTAAGAAGATAATTATGGAAAGGTATCCTGAATTAAATCATAGAGATAGAAGAAATCTAGAAATGAAATGGAAAAGAAAGTTAAAGAAAAACCCTAATCTGTTAAATGATATACGGAGTTCTGATAGCGTTAGAAATATTCTTCAAACAGAAATAAAAAAAATCGAAGAGAAGTTTGAATTTTTTCGCAATAGTCCAGATAAACATTCTTCAGAAGTAATAGACTCTAGTTTAACAGATAGATTTCTAAAATCAAGAGGTTTGGATAAAAACCACCTAAGATTTGTTTTAAACAAAACCCCCATTCCATTTGTTTTGACTGATACAGGGATTATTATAATGTGTTGGGATTATGGAGATAGGAAAGAAATTAGGGTCTACCTTCCAATTCATCCAAAAATCTTAATTGAGCTATGTTCAGAAGAAAATATATTTATTGCAGATGAAGACTATGTGAAAGAATTTAACCAGATTAGCAGAGATGAATCCCTTCTTAATGTTTATTCAAGCTCAGCAGAAGCTTTGAAATCACTAATAAGATAGTTGTCTCCCTTTCTTGTTATTTTAGCATAATGTTCCGCCCATCATTAAACCCTAGTATATAAGTAAACAACCAAATACAGCTAAATTTTGAAATAGATTAATGTCATTTATATCCAAACTTTTTGTTATAACGTTCATGATCTATAATGTCTAAAATAAAGCAGATGATTTCTATTTCGTCTCCTTTAATTGTGTAAAGCATTCTCCAGAAATGAGTGAGTTCAACTCTCCAGAGGTTTTCTACATTATAGTCTTTAGGAATTAATTTCTTTTGAATATTATCTCCATAAAAAGGATTTGATTTGATAAATTCGATTTTCTGTTTGATAGACTTGAGAAGTTGGATTTCTTCGCTGTTTTCTTTTCCTTGCTGTATTTGCTGTCCAACGAGAGCATTCAATTTTGTATATTCTTCTTGTGCTTCCCCAAGTAGTATTGTTCTTACAGGTTTGTTCATAATTCTAGTCCTTTGTTGATAAGTTCTTTCAATTCTTTTCTTTCAGTATAAATCCAGAGGATCCCTTTTGTTCCGATAATAATTTTTCCACTGTATTGTAAATAATCCAAGATTTGGAGAAGTGTTTGATGCATCACTTGTTTTGGTAGTCTTCTTTTGAGTTCTGCCACACGAAGAACTTCACCTGCTTCTTTCAAAACGTCTTCAACCATTAATACGGTATTCAGTGTAGGAGAATGTTTCAAATTTTGTGTTTGTAGTTGTACCATTTTGTATCTCTTTAATAGATAAGTATATACTTATTAGATATATACTCATATATAAACATTTCTATAAGCCCCATAATGTTCCGCCCATGATTAAACTCCAGCATATAAGTAAACAATCGCAAGTGGCGCGTGTAGTATTTTGAACCCGACTAAAGAATTTTAGAAATTTCTGTTCAATTTTCAGCACAAAAACAATTGAGATCTGAACCTGTTTAGAAAAATTTACTTAGAAAAATATTTAGTAACAACACTGAATGCTGCTTGTAGATTCCCCAAATTATTTGGTTGACCAGAAGATTCTCTTGGTGCAACATTAGAAAAATCCATAACTGTATCAGTTCGATGAGGGACACCATATTGGATTAAACCTTCCAATTCAGCTTCGCGAACAGCAGCTAATGCATCATGATCTTGAAATTTAACTTCGATTTTCCTTTGTGGTTCAACTCGCATCGTAACAAATTTATTTCCTTTTTCAAGAATCACAAACTCATGATCAAGAGACTGACCATTATAAAGTCTCTCAGCATTTAATTTAAGGTCTTCAGATTCTCCAATAGTATGTTCTTTTCCGTGTTTAAAATAAGAAGCTCTTTTTCCATCGGAACGACCTTCTCTCATTAAGTAATAGCCAGAACCTAAAAAACTAAATCTTGGATTTGGGACTAAAGATTCTGGAAGATCTAATTTCCAATGACGAGCAAGCCTTTGTGCAAATAATTCAACAGGCGTACTATCATATACAAAATCACCTAATTCAGTTGAAACTTTCATCTTTTTGGAAAGATTAGGTTATTTATATAACTTTCTATTTGTAATAACTTATAAGTAATTACAATAAATTAGGGTATAATGTTCCGCCCATGATTAAACTCCAGCATATAAGTAAACAATCGCAAGTGGCGCGTGTAGTATTTTGTTTTATAGCTGGAGTGATCTCTGGTTCTTATGAGAAAGAGCAGAAGGGGTGATTTCATCAGTACAGGCTGATGATTTAGGAGAATATAATAAAGACAACACCAAGCACCATAATAATCGCTCCAAGAAAGCGTTCTTTAATATTTTGTTCGTGAAAGATAAAATAGCCAAAGAGCACGCTGAGAATAACACTCATGCGTTTGATTGCGATAACATAAGAAACAAGACTGAGCGTGATTGCCTGCATTTGAAAAAAAGAAGATGCTGCGCTCAAAAATCCGATCAGAAGAAAGGGAAGAAAGTCCCTGAGGGGGGTTGATTTAGATTATGTGGCTGAGTTGGATGATACAGCAGAAAGTGCGACTGCACAGTTTAGGGAGTCATCGCAGTTTCAGCGGGATTTGTTTTCTGTTGATTTTGAACCTGCAAAAATGCGAGCATTCCTACAGGATTTGCAAAGGCAAGGAAAGAGTATGTCGCCGTATGCATTGGGGTGCATGTATGCAACGATGAAAGCATATTTTGGGGAAGAAGAAGCAGAAAAACTGGCAGACACAGTCAGGAAAGATCTCGGATTGACAATAAGTAATAAGAATGAAACAAATTATTTTTCTGAAACGGAAATGACCTCGATGTTGGAAAAAAGAGAAAGAAAAAGAGCATGGAATAGGGAAATAAAGTAAGGATCAACAATCTGATGAATCTTTATAATAATTTTTTCTTCATAAGATAGTTTTTTAAGTTTTTGGGTATTTGCGTATTTTATGGATCTTGATGATATCAGAAAATTGTATGTAACAACCCGGCTAGATATGCGTGATGCGCTCCGCAATCGTATCAGTGACCCATTGGTTGTCGATGGGAAATGGTACTGGGCTGAAAATGAGGAGGACAGGGTTCATGAAAGACTGCGGGTAAAGCGCCCTCAGATTAATTCTTTTTTAGAATTGCATGGATCATTGATAGGTCAGTTTGATTCAATAGAAAGGTTTGCGCAGGATAAGGTGTATCCACTGATGTTGGGCGCAACGCAAGACCTTATGCGAATCTTGGAAAAATATCATACATTAATTCGAGATCACCGGCGTGAATATCATCAGGATGCGTTTTTAGCTTATCCTAGCAACCAGGGTATAAATCCGAATGGTTCAGACCAAGGTTTTCTAAAGGAGATCATTTTTTTAGATGGATTGACAATGAGGTTGATGGAGATGTATGAGATGCAGGCTAAGTTTCCTGATATTATGCGCCTTCAAGATTGTGATTTTCCTGATATAAAAACTATGGAACAGCCTTATGATCAAACCGCAGACATAGACCCCCTTGATTCTTCTTATAGTGGCCGTTTACGGTTCGTGCATAATGAAGTAACTACAAAGTTTTTGGGGTAGGTATAGTTAGTATCAGAAAAAAATCAGAGATAAAGTTTAGATTATTACAAGATTATATTGTTAATAGCATATAAAGAATACTCCAGCATATAGCTTAATTTTTTAGTCCGTAAATGTCTCAATCACCTATTTTATTAAAAATACGTTTTTGTATAGGGGACCTGTCTTGAAATTTTCTGCATGAGCCTTTGGATAAACTGGGTCGAAGGTATCGACTTAAAGCCTGCCCTTTCCATAACTTTATGGGGTATAGTTGACGTTTCTGCCTCAACAAATTTTATGTTGTAACCTGTACAGAATGTATCCATCGCCTTGACTAGAAGTAATAATGCCTTGAATTTATTCCCAGTAAATGTTTCTATAATACCTAATCCCCTTACTCGTGCATAGGCATAATCTTTTGTATAAAAAATCCATAATTGTAATACCCCTACGATATTCTTTTTATCTGATGTGCATTTTTTAATGAGATTCCCGGGAAGATTCTTATAGATATTAAAGGGATTGATTTCATTTTTATGGATGGGGAGCATGATATGTCCCTTATTATTAAATTCATAATGAACTTCGTAATTTGAATCAACGACAATATATAAATATTTTAATTCTTTAATTGGTTCTTCTGGTAAACCTGAAGAGAGGAGTATTTTATTCATGTTTATTGCTGTCTGTTATGTCGTATATAATCTTTTTGTGCTGGCTAATTGAAAATATTTAAGGTACTCAGGATAGATTATAGAGTAATGAGGTTTATCAGAAAAAAACAGATAGTAAAGGTTGTATCACTTTGAATCCGTCTAGAGGGGGAATAGGGATCATATTAAAAAGAAAGAGCCATTTGTTGATGTTCTGCATAAGAAGTAAAGTAAGCGCGGTTGTTCGTCGTAGATTCTTATGATATTTGACAATCAATAAGGGAATAATCCACAAGCAAAGATTGACGAATGGTCCTGCGAATGCGGTGAGGGATGCGATAAGCGGGCTTGCACCAATAATGGTGACATAGCCGGGTGCGAGCAGCATGAATCCTGATCCAACCATTTTCAGAATAATCCCAAGTAATAATCCTGTCGGCCAGATCTCATAATGCGCGTCTAGGCCAAAAGCAATAGCGACAAATTTATGGCCGAGTTCATGGAGAATAATGCCGGGCGCCGCGACCTGGATGGAGAACCAAATCTCTTTCCAGTCAAAGCGTTTGTATGAAGTAAGGGGATCAGTATGTTCTTTGCGAATCATGCCGGAAAAAATATATCCGACGACAAACGTAGTAAGAACGAGATAAAAAACTTCCAGGATGGTGAAGAGGATCATTAGTTTTTTTCAAAGCCAAGCAGGAGAAAAACCAGGCCGACAAGCCCGATCCCTAATGGAATGCTGCCTTTGAGAAGCGCAAGGAAATTATGTTTCCAGTACCAGAGTAAACTGACGCCGATGACAAGAAAGACAATGCCGAGGACAATTTTGAAAATGCGTTCGGTTATTCCCATGAATGGAAAGCCGTTCGTGTTGGTTTATAAATTTTGTTGCACAGGAGGGGATAGTTTTGAAGGGCAAAGCTTTAAAAAGAACGTCTGAATCCAGTGTCTGTATGGGTCTCTATAAATATCTTTCCGCATTGTATCAGAAGAAGCCGGAAAGTCTGAAAGTGTTGGATCATGCGCGGCAGATTGACTGGCGTCGCGAAGAAGCAGTTAAACGTATTGATCATCCAACAAATGCAGCGCGTGCGCATACGTTGGGATATAGGGCGAAACAGGGATTTGTGATGGCGCGTGTCCGTTTGGTGCGTGGGGGAAAACAGCGTCCGTCCATTCGTCATGGGCGCCGCAGCAAGCATTTTGGGCAGCGTTTTGTGATGGGTCGTAATTATCGCTGGATCGCGGAGCAGCGGGCGAATAAGGCCTTTCCAAATCTGGAAGTATTAAATTCATATATGATTGCGAAAGATGGGGTTTCTGCATGGTATGAGGTGATTTTGGTTGATCCGCAAAGTCCAAGTGTGAAAGCAGATCCGCATACAAAGTGGATTGCGTCGCCGAAACAGACAGGGCGGGTCTATCGGGGATTGACTTCTGCAGCGAAACAGTCGCGTGGGTTGCGTCATACAGGGAAAGGTTCTGAGAAGATGCGTCCAAGCGTGCGTGCACAGGGGCGTTAAACCATGAAGTGTCGGGATTTCCGGCCGGGTATTTTGTTTACGTTATTGGAAAGGGGAGGGTATGAACGGCAGAGTACAGGACTGCAGGCAGAAGTACGCAGATTGTATAGGCATCAAACCTATTGTGTTGATTGCGGAAAAATATATCAGGATCTTGTGCCTGAATTTAGTAAGTATGCAGCAGATATAGGCCTGGAGATCGTGGCGGAGAATGTCGGTATGTTAGATAGGTTGATGCAGGAAGAGAAAAGCACAGTCGTACGCTTGCGGAGGGAGTTGGTAGATATTTTGCGGCAGAACGTACGTTTGTAAGAGTTAAACAGCGAAATCAGTAATTTCTTCAAGAGTTTGGCGTAAGATCGTATTCTTATCCCGCATATGGAATGTTGCGCGGAATTTTTTTCCTTGTAAGACAAGCGGCAGCCAGACGCGATCAGATGGCCACATTGTAGGATAAGGAACAGTTTCATAAGAAAACCATTGAGGTTTCATCTCTTCTGTTTCTTGTGGTTCCCCTGTATAGCGCGTTGTACGAAACACATATGTTTCAAGAATAAGCGGGTCGTTTTCAAAAGAGAAAGAGATAACGCCAATCTTTTCTGGTTGCGTAATTTGCAGTCCAGATTCTTCATATGTTTCTCTGTGGACTGCTGCTTCGATCGTTTCTCCGGGTTGTACTTTGCCGCCAAAGCCGTTCCAGCGTCCTTCGCCAAATCCGCGTTTTTTCATGCCAAGAAGAATACGGTTTATATCATAAATAATGCAAATAGTAAATTGTTTTTGCATAGATTATATTCTTGGAAAAGAAGTTTATAGGTATTTAGGTAATAAAAAATAGTTGTACGAGAAGCTTAGTCTTGTTTGCCCGCAAGTTTAATATCGCTGCCTTTGACAGTTTTTCTTCCCGCGTGTTGCGCGATGCGTACTGCCTGCTGGCCGAGTTTTTCCCCTATGTCTTCGAGCGCTTCTTTCATCGCAGCTTTTGCGTCTTCGCTGACGCGGTCTGCGCCGCATTTTTTCAGCAGTTTTTCCATTGCTGCGAGGGGCAGGATCTTTTCCATAATTTAGCTTTTATTTTCACCTTTTATATAGTTTATGTTGGGGTTTAGAGCCTGTTACAGGGTTGTTCCCTGTCTTTCAGAATTTTATTATTGTGACAAAATTGAATCTGAAAAATCATTTTGTCCCCAGATTGTTCAGGAATTTTTTAATCAGATGACTCCTTAAGCATATAATTTATATACCCTTTCGTTTATTCTTCTTTCTGCAATGAAAACGACACTTGCCGCGCTCCTTCTTGCAGCAGCGAGCTGTGCATCTTGCACAGATAAGAAGTCAGATCAACAAGACCGTGCGATTTGTGAAGAGTTTATGCGGTATATGCAACCTCCATTTTCCTGTGAAACAACAACTTCTCTTTATCATTGTGCGCAGGGTTCACGTGAACTCTTTCTGTATGAAGGACAATTCTCCTCTGCAGAACGTGCGTCAGTTCATTATCCGCATACTGATCCGTATTCTTCCCTTCTTTTCACTGATCATACGACTGGCGCGTTCTGTCTTGTATTGATTTCTGAGCGATCACAAAAAAAAGTATCTCGTGTACAACCCGCTCTTGTCAGTTATCATTAAGCGAACACAAATCTTTTAAACCATTGCCGTTTCCATCCTTGTATGCTATCGAAAGAGAAGGTCGAACTTTTTTACGCGCGTCATCATATATTGCTGATGTTCATTCCGATTTTTATCTTTCTTCTTGCGTTGGGTTCCATTATCCATCTCTATGTCCAGACAGGCGATTTTTTTCACCGTGATGTTTCCTTACGGGGGGGTATTACGGCGACGGTCACGACCGAACAGCCGCTGGATATCGTTGCTGTTTCCCGCACTTTAGGAAGTCAAGCGCAAGTTCGGCGTCTTGCTGATTTTACGAGCGGTAAACAATTAGGTCTCATTATTGAAGTTTCTAATATACCCGCAGACCAGCTGCAGACACAACTGGAAAATATTCTTCATATAACCCTGACAAATAAAAATTACAGTGTTGAAGAAACAGGGCCTAAACTGGGGGAATCTTTCTATCGTCAATTGGTGATCGCTTTACTTTTTGGTTTTATTCTCATGTCTATTAGTGTCTTCTTCACTTTCAAAACTTTTGTCCCGAGTATTGCCGTCATCAGTGCGGCGCTTATGGATATTGTTATTCCTCTCGCATTCCTGAACAGTATCGGCTTTACGATTTCCAGCGCGGGTCTTGTCGCCTTCCTTCTTGTTATCGGCTACAGTGTTGATACGGATATTCTTCTCACGACCTGGACGTTACGCAAGCGTGAAAAACCCCTTTTTGACCGCATGTGGCATTCCATGCATACGGGATTAACGATGACATTCGCGGCGATGGCGGTTATGATTGTGGGGCTTGTTCTTTCCACCTCGCCTGTTATTCATGAAATCTTTTTCATTATTTTCTTGGCGCTTATCACAGATATTATCACGACATATCTGACCAATAGTGGTATTCTCTGGATCTACGCAAAACAGAAGGGCATTCAATGAGCAAACTGAAAAAAATGTTCAAACAATGGCGGTTTATCCTTCTTCTTATCGCTCTTTTTTTCGCGTACCTTTCCATTAACCCGCAATATGCGAATAAAGGGCTTGTGATCAATTCTGTTACTGTGAACAGCACTGCCGCACTTGCGGGCATTGGTAATCCTGGATTAAACATGAAACCCACGGATCGTGAACGCATCCTTGCCCTGCAGAGTCAGTCGGTTAATAAGGTGGAAGATTTTTTTACAGCGTATGATCATATTCCCCTGCAGAGTGTTGTTCGTTTAACGACGAACCAGCAGGAATACACGTTTCTAAAAACAGGTCCGCAGCTGGGTGTTGCCGTATCTTCTGCGCCGCAGTCCAATTTACGGAAAGGACTGGATCTGCAGGGGGGAACGCGCGCCGTTTTGAAACCGCAGGAAAAAATCTCTGAACAAGAAACGCGGGATCTGATCAGTACGATGGAACATCGTCTTAATGTATACGGATTAAGCGATCTCAGTATTCGCGATGCTTCCGACCTTGAAGGCAACCGTTTTATTATTGTTGAAATCGCCGGTGTTTCCAAAGATGAGGTCCGTGAACTTCTCGCATCCCAGGGAAAATTCGAGGCAAAAATAGGGAATAGAACAGTATTCGAAGGCGGAAATAAGGATATTACCTTTGTCTGCCGTACAGACGGGACATGTTCGCGTATTGTCAACTGCGGGCCAGTACAGGGGGCGTATCTCTGCACGTTTGAATTTGAAATTACGCTAAGCGGGACAGCAGCGCAGCATCACGCGGATATTACCAAAGATCTTGGGATAAATGTCACGAATTCCGGCGGACGTGTCTTAGATAAAACCTTGGACTTTTATTTGGATAATACCAAAGTTGACAGCCTTCAGATCGCTGCCGATTTGAAAGGACAGCAGGCGACCCGTGTCACAATTTCCGGTCCAGGTATTGGAAAAACACAGCAGGAAGCGCTGGACAGTGCGATTCAGAACAGGAATAAATTACAGACTGTTCTTATTACCGGTTCATTATCTACTAAATTGGACATTGTCAAATTAGATTCGATCTCTCCTACCTTAGGGGAAACATTCACGAAGAACGCGATCCTTATTGGTATTCTTGCAACGATCGCGGTCGCCCTTGTTATTTACGTACGTTATCGGGTCTGGAAAATTGTTATTCCTATTATGGTCACGGTCTTCAGTGAAATCTTTCTCATCTTGGGATTGGCAGCGTTGTTCCGGTACAATCTTGACGTTGCCGCTATTGCGGGCATTCTCGCGAGCGTGGGAACAGGTGTTGATGACCAGATTGTGATTACGGACGAAATTCTTTTCGGCGGCAATAATTCCGGAACGACCCAATCAAAAATAAAAAAAGCATTTTTCGTTATTATGGCTGCCTACTTTGTGACAGTCGCCGCGATGCTCCCTCTTGTCTGGGCTGGCGCAGGATTGCTCGTTGGATTCGCGTTAACCACCATCGTCGGTGTCACGGTCGGTGTTCTTATTACCAGGCCAGCGTACGCTGCGGTCATTAAAGTTCTTATGGATGATTAGATTTTTATTATAATCGTGCTATGAGAGAAAAATTTTGTTCATCTTTTCCTTTATATTTTATTATTTCTTATCAGAAGATATTTACGAATGAAGAGAAGGGCCTTTCCCCCCGCCTGCATTTTCGTTCCATAATTTTTCTCGTGCTTCTTCTAGTTCTTTTGCTAAAATACCAATAAGATCTTTCTCGCTTGGTATGAGTCGCTTTGGATCAAAAGGCACATTCCCCCACGCACGTAGAACTCCATTACTTCTTCCTATGACCCGATGAGAAACATACGGTGGAATGACTAGACGTGTTCCTGCTTTTGCTTCATATACTCTTGGCACACACTCATTATTATCTGCCATTGCGAACAAAAAACTATCGTTCGGCACAAAAAATACTTCTGTATAATCATGAAAATGATTTGCGAGCGCTAAATTTTCTTGCTTAATAACCATCATATTATGATCATACCACTGTCCTTTCAATCCTTTTAAAAAATCTGCAGGCTCATAAATGATCCTTCGCTGATCCCCATGTGTAATCGCAAAATCTCTATCATATTGCACTTGATCTAAACTGCTCATCTTTCTGCTCCTATCGCCTACGCGCCATGTGCAACAACCCTTTCTTATATATCTTTCTTTTTCTTATCCATTATATTCTTCAGAAAAACGTGCCCTTTTCATCGCAAAGCTTTTAAACTGCGCCAAGATCCCGATCATAGCCCTATGAAACGTAGGTGGAGGCAATGATGGATATTAATACAGAAGTCAGCAAAGATGTCGCAGAAAAAGTCTTTGAAGCAATTGAATTGGCGAAGAAATCAGGCAAATTAAAAAAAGGCACGAACGAATGCACGAAAGCAATCGAACGCGGCACTGCAAAGCTTATTGTTGCGGCAAAAGATGTGAATCCTAAGGAAATTATCATGCACTTACCCGGACTTTGCGCGGAAAAGGGTATTCCGTTTGCTCTTGTCGGTTCGAAAGAAGAGTTAGGAACCGCGGCAGGCGTTGGCCTCTCTACTGCGGCAGTCGCGATCATCCAGGAAGGCGAGGCAAAAGCGCTCGTTGCAGAATTAACAGCACAATTGAAACACTAAGATCATGGCGGACGAAAAAAAACCAGCAGCGCCTGAAGGTGCGCATCCTAGACTAGATGCACAACAGCCAAAAGCACCGGTTGGACAACCTCCGCAAAAAAAAGACGCACCAGCGCCCCAGCGTAAAGAGGGAAAATCCCTTGTCGCGGCAGTCCCTGCGGTTGTGGAAGAAATTGTTGGACGTACCGGCATGCGCGGCGAAGTTGTTCAGGTACGCTGCCGTGTTCTTGAAGGACGCGATGTCAAGCGCATCTTACGCCGCAATGTTAAAGGACCTATCAGACTGGGGGACGTTCTTATGCTTCGTGAAACAGAAATTGAGGCGCGTAAACTCAATACCGGACGACGATAATGGCCAAATGCACGTACTGCGGAACAGACATCCCTAAAGGAACAGGACTTATGTATGTCAAAGAAGATGGTTCCATCTTTTATTTTGATAAACGTAAATGTCGTATGGGTATGCTGAAACTGAACCGTAATCCGCGTTATATCAGATGGACACACGCATTCGTGAAGGGCAAGCCTGAGGAAAAAAAGACTACTGCGTAAAAATATGGAACTCTCCGATTTTCTTGAAGCAATCCCCCGCGTACAAACTGCTTTAAGTTTTGGCGCAGGATTTCTTGTGGGTGCTTTCACGCGTTATATAAATTCTTCTTATCCGACGCCTGGCGGAGCTGCTGTTTCTGGATATCTCATTGCGGCTAAAAATAGGGGGTCTTTACCTGATTATGCTGCGGATATTGGTTCTGCTCTTGCTGGTTGTTATTTTGGTTCCATTCTTGTCAATAAACTAGAGACAAGAAAAAAACAGGAACGTACTTTTAAGAACATTCTGCGTGGCGTCAGATCAAAAGAAGCGGAAGAAATTTTGAGCAAATCACAGGAAAATAATCTGCATTGACAACATTAATATAGTTCTTTTTCTAAATTGTTGTATGGCTTATAAGATGGTTATTGCCGTGCGTCAGGATCTGCGGTTGCCGAAGGGAAAGTGCGCGGCCCAGTGCAGTCATGCGGCAGTTGAAGCGGTTTTACACTCCGATGAGAGAGTCGTGAAAGCGTGGCGGAAAGAAGGGATGCCCAAGATTGTCGTTAAAGTGGATGATATGAAGGAATTACTCTTATTGAATCAGCAGGCGAAGGATATGAATATAGTGACAGCGGTCATTACAGACGCTGGGCACACCGTCGTAGAACCGGGAACAACAACGTGTATGGCTCTGGGGCCGGAAGAGGAAAAGAGATTAAATCCAATAACAGATCATTTGAAATTATTATAATTTTTTTTTTTGAAGGGGAAAAGATTATGAATCCTGGAGGTAGAAGAATGATGGGGCTATAAGAGAAGTGCCTCTTCTTGTAATCGTGATTCTTCTCGAATAACTCATTGACGAAAATCACTAATTTCACGGGAAATTTCATAGTGATCGAATCGCCGAGCGCGCGTAGGGCGATAGACTCCAATCATATGGGGGCAGGTACGAAAATGTGTGCGGAAAAAAAAGTAGCCTCTCCGAAGCTGCTGGTTAATCTCATTGCGAAGATGTGAAATATTTTTTTGATCACTGTGTGCCGCATTTCCTTCGATTAAATATAATTCATCAGAGGCAAGAACAATAAGATAGACACAGCCAAAAAGATTACCGGGTTGTCCTAATGCAACTTCTTGATAGGTTTGTTGGGATTAGTAATGCCAAGTTGATGAAGATTGTGTGTAACAGCATCTAATAAACGGCGGTGTACAGGGTCTTCTGAAGACGGGTTCTTATCTGCTTGTTGTGCGATATATTCAAGAACATGCATAAGTATGGTAGGAAGAAAACATTTAAAAACTCTGCTGTGAAAAGAGAGGAATATAAAGAATACAAAAATGAGTGCATTGCCAAAAGTAGGAATTATTGGATGTGGTTTTGTTGGTGCAACAACGGCGTATACGTTACTTGTTGAAGGAATTGCTTCTGAATTAGTCTTAATTGGTCGAGAAAAGAAAGAAGTCGAAGGTCAGGGCATGGATTTAATGCAGGGGATGGAATTCTTACAGTCTGCGAAAGTCATCAGTGGGAGTGATTATAAATTATGTAAAGACTGTGATATTATTGTGATTACTGCGGGCGCGCATCAGGAAAAGGGAGAAACGCGTTTAGATTTAGTGAAGAAAAACGCGGTGATCTTCAAGGAGATGATTCCAAAAATTACGCAGTACAATAAAAAAGCGATTCTCATCGTCGTTACAAATCCAGTGGATGTGATGACGTATCTGACATTACAATATTCGCATTATCCGAAAGAACGGGTTATAGGAACTGGCACAAGTTTGGATACGGCTCGTTTCCGGTATTTTATCAGTGAACAGCTAAAAGTTTCTCCGAACAGTGTGCATGCGTATATTTTAGGGGAGCATGGCGACAGTTCCTTCCCAGTGTGGAGCAGTGCGACGATTGGGGGGGTGAATCTGAAACATTTTCCCAATTTGGATCTGAAAGCGCGTGCACGAATTTATGAAAAAACAAAGAATGCGGCGTATGAAGTCATCGCAAGAAAAGGAGCGACCTATTATGCGATCGCGTTAACGATTGCGGATCTGATTAAAGCAATCGCGAAAGATTCTAACCGTGTTCTTCCTTTATCGTGTTATCAAAAAGAGTGGGATGTCTGTCTCAGTGTTCCGGTGATTGTGAATAAGAAAGGGATTGACCGGATGTTGCCTTTAGATTTGGACAAACAGGAAATGGCTGCGTTAAAAAAGTCTGCAGTGATCTTAAAGGAAGCAAGAAAAACCGTGAAATAGGGTGTTTGATGCTCTGAACCAGACTAATCTTTTTTGGGTTTATACTGTTTTTAAGTATTGTTTATGCTTGACCATAACAATTACGTGGTTTGTTTGCTATTGGGTAAAGGAGTATTTATTTCGGGAGAGATTTGGAATTTTACCGCCTGAATTAGTCGTCCCAGTAAGGGGATAAGAAGAGAGGTTTCGAATCGAACATTTTATAAGATTATTGTACTATAAAAATTATAATGTATATACTATATATAATGTATAAAGAACGGACAGGAAAGAATGGCTGAAGTCAGTGATATTGTTGTAGATCGGGAATTAGCGTTAACCAATTACGCGTTAACCTTTCGTGCGAGTGCATTAGTGGATAATGAGCGAAAAGACATTGTCGTCAAACGTGCGTTGAATGAGGATGGATGGGAAGCGTTTGAGCGTGAATTAAGGATCTTACGTATGGTACGTCATAAATATATTGTGGAATTATGGGGCGCTAATGAACGGTGTCATGAATTATATCTGCCTTGTATTATGGGGCCTTCATTAGGGGGTTTTTTGGACAGGTTTGGAAAAATGCCTGCGAAAGTAACACGGCATTTGTTAGGGATGATAACCGAATCAGTTGTGTACTTGCATGAGCCGGAAGATGATCGTGAGCCTATTGTGCATTATGATATTTCAGATAATAATTGTTTAATTCAAAAAGGTGCAATAAAGTTAATTGATTTCGGAACATCCTTTCCTGAAGGAGGTTTCCCTGGATATTATCTAGAAGAAGAGATTGGGACACCGCGTTTTATGTCACCGGAGAAACTGCGAAAGCAGCCAGAATACGGGCGTGCGTCCGATGTGTATGGTCTTGGGGTAATTGGGTATAAGATGCTTGAAGGAGTCGAACCGTTTTTAGAAGCATACGGAGATCTACGCAGACAGATTTTACATGATGCGCCATTGCCATTAAGTTCTGGTGATCCTGCTTTGGATGAATTAATCATGGCCTGTTTGGAAAAAAATCCAATGAATCGTCCGACTACGCGAGAGTTGTATAAAAGATTGGGATAAGAAAGGATTAGGCTAAAATTTTAGCTCGCGACGCCCGCGACATGGACGCACAGCCTTTATAAATATTTTCTGCATCTTTATATGGTGAAAGTACAGTATATTACGACAAAACAGCAGCCTGATACTGCAGAAGAGATTATACTCCTGTTGCACCCGTATGTAAAACAGTGGTTTTTTACAAAATTTAAGGAATTCTCTTTGCCACAGCAATACGGTCTGTTAGAAGTGCATCAGCGTAATAATTTATTAATTTGTGCCCCGACTGGATCAGGAAAAACGCTCACATCGATGCTCTCCATTTTGAATGAACTGGTGGATAGCGCGGAAAAAGGGATTTTGCAGAATAAAGTGTATTGTGTCTACATTTCTCCCCTCAAAGCACTTTCGCGTGACATTCAGAAAAATTTGATCGAACCACTGCAGGAGATTGAGGAAATTGCTGGGAAAAAATTCGGAATTCGCGTGGCGATTCGTACAGGGGATACAACTGCTGCGGAAAAGCAAAAGATGTTAATCAATCCGCCGCATGTTTTGGTTACAACACCAGAGTCATTGGCAATAATGTTGGTGTCAGTAAAGTTTAAAAATTATTTAAAACAGGTGGATTTTTGTGTGGTGGATGAGGCGCACGCGTTGGCAGAAAATAAGCGCGGTGTTCATTTAAATCTGTCATTGGAACTTTTACAGTATCTGAGTCCTGGTCTGTGCCGTATCGGATTAAGCGCGACGATCAGTCCATTAGAGGAGATTGCTTCCTGGTTGGTAGGGAAAGAACGTTATTGTAGGATTGTCAATGCACAGTCAATGAAAAATTTTGATTTGAAAGTCTTAAGTCCGGTTGCTGATCTCGTACAGGGGTCGTATAATGAGACGCAAAGAAGAACATACGAATTGATTGATGAGCTGATTCATGAGCATAAAACAACGTTGATTTTTACGAACACGCGTTCTGCTACGGAAAGAATTGTGCACCATTTGAAGACGCGTTTTCCGAAAAAATATACGGAAATGTCAGATGATCCGCATGAGGGACAGCGCAGTTTGATTGGCGCGCATCATGGATCATTAAGTAAAGAACATAGATTTCAAATCGAGGATGCGTTGCGTCAAGGAAAATTAAAAGCAATTGTTTGCTCAACCTCTTTGGAGTTAGGAATTGATATTGGCTATATTGATCTTGTTATTTGTATTGGTTCGCCAAAATCGGTAGCACGCGTACTTCAGAGAATTGGGAGATCAGGCCACCGTTTGCATGAAACGGTCAAAGGAAGAATTATTGTTTTGGATAGAGATGATCTCGTTGAATGTGCAGTCTTAGTGAAAAACGCATTGGAAAAGAAGATTGATCGCTTGCATATTCCAAGAAATTGTTTAGACGTATTAGCGCAGCAAATCTACGGATTTACGTTGGAACAAGTATGGGATGAAAAAGAATTATATGAAGTCATCACAAAAGCGTATTGTTATGAAAATTTAACGTATGCGCAGTATCATGAAATTTTATCCTATCTCGCCGGAGAATTCGCTACATTGGAAGATCGTTCTATTTATGGAAAGATCTGGAGAAAGGAAGGGAAGATCGGAAAACGTGGTATGATGGGTCGTGTTATTTATATGACTAATCTGGGGACGATTCCTGATGAAAGTTTTGTAACAGTAAAAGCAGGCGAACATGTATTAGGTCATATTGATGAAGGGTTCTTAGAACGGTTGAAGCGTGGTGATATTTTTGTGTTGGGTGGCGATGTATACGAATTCTTATTCGCACGGGGGATGGTCGCCCAAGTGAAAGCTGCTGCGGGAAAAAGACCAACAATTCCATCCTGGTTTTCAGAGATGTTGCCCTTAAGTTTTGATTTGGCGGTAGAAATTCAGCGGTTCAGAAAATTAATGGAAGAAAAGTTTCAGGTAAAGAAGAAAAAAGAGGAAATGTTGAAATTTATTCATGATTATTTATATGTTGATGATTTTGCCGCGTCAGCGATTTATCAGTATATGAAAGAACAGTTTGATTATGTGGGTATGCCACATTTGAATAAGCTGATGATTGAACACTATACTGATGAGCCTCAGGTGCATTATATTGTGTTTCATTCATTATTCGGGCGCCGTGTGAATGATGTCTTATCGCGCGCCATTGCGTTCGCGATTGGAAGAAGTCAGCATCGGGATGTGGAAATGGGTATTACGGATAATGGGTTTTATGTGCGTACAGAAAAAAAGATGAATGCGCTGCCCGCATTGAAACTCTTGAAAGCGAAAGAGTTGCGTGATCTGATGATTCTGGCGATTGATAAGAGCGAAGTTCTTCGGAGAAGATTCAGGCATTGTGCTGGCCGCGCGTTTATGATTTTACGGACATATAAGGGTCGTGTGAAACGCGCAGGAAAACAGCAGGTTTCGTCGATGATTTTATTGAACGCCGTCCGTCGTATTTCTGATACATTCTGTATTTTAGAAGAAGCGAGAAGGGAAGTTTTGGAAGATATGATGGATATAGAGAATGCAAAATTAGTTGTGCAGGGCATTGAGGAAAAGAAAATAAAAGTGGAAGAGATAAGTACCTTGATTCCGAGTCCGTTCGCGTTTAATTTGATTTTAGATGGGTATAGTGATATTTTGAAGGTAGAAGATCGTCATGAATTCCTGCAGAGGATGCATGCTTTAGTGTTAGCGAAGAATAGTTTACGCAAGAAAGGAAAAGAGGATAAGAGCGTTCCGTCGTATGAGGATATCTGGGATAAGGCTGAAGAGAAGAGATTAGAAGAAAAAGATAGTGAGAAGCAGCGCTTGAAGATGCTGGCGTTGAATTTAGAGCACGTCCCTGGTTCTGCGAAACGGGAGTTGGTGAAATTGATTGATGGGGAAGAAGTCAGCGCGTATTTTGTGCAGGGTGTGAAGAAATACAGGAAAGAGATTGAGGATCATTGGCCAAAAGAGTTGAAGAAATTGGCATTGAAATTGCTTGAGTAGTTTAGGCTGTTTTATTTTTAATAGCTTCAAGAATTGTGTCTTTTTTATTGCGGCTTGTATACGTTTTACCGAAACGGACAAGGGTTTGATTGATTTTAATCCAGTAATTTTGTGGAAATAATCGTTTGAGATCTTCCTCGACTTTTAAGGGATTGGTGTTTGTAGTCCATTCTAATTTTTTGGATAGGTATGCAACGTGGGTATCGACACCAATCGTATTCTTTCCATACACAGAAAGGTAGACATTTGCTGTTTTTCTGCCGACACCAGGCAGTTCCATAAGTGCTTCGACCGTATTTGGTATATTCCCGTTATGGGCTGTAAGAAGGTGTTGTGCGCAGGTTTTGAGGTAGGTTGATTTATTTTTATAGAAATTAATGGGCTTGATAATTTTCTGAATATCTTGTAATGGCGCGTCAGCGATATGCTGTAAGGTCGGATATGCTTGAAATAATTGTTCTGCAATAATAATAGTAACTTCATCTCTGGTGCGTGCAGAGAGAAGTGTCCCAAATAAGGTTTGCCAGGGGTGTTCCCAGGAATCTGCTGCTAAACGCATCGTTTTTCCATAAGTTGCGAGAAGAGCAAGTTGTTTGAGTGCTTGTTGGGGTGTAGGCATGGGCGTTGAATCTTCTGAAAGTTAATAATAGTTGCTGTCAGTCACGATAAAGGTGAAAAATGAAGGGGGGCAAATGTCGCCTGATTGCACATAGAACATTCTAAACGGCACTGTCGAAAGTCTGAGGACGTCTCTCGTTCTGGAAGTATTATAGAACCGTTTCTCGTCAGATGTAGTCGTTAGTACAAGATTCTAAACGCAACATATACGGATATTTCCAACATCGCATTCTAATCGCAAGCCTTAAAAAGGCACTCCAAATTCCAATCACAATGGGAAAAAAATCCAACGGCCTTATGGCTGGAAAAAAACTTCATGTTCGCAGGCAGCATGCCAGATGGAATAAGAAATGGTATGTTAAACGCGTTCTCAAACTTAAAGAACGCGCAGATCCCCTAGAAGGAAGCGCCCAAGGACGCGGCATTGTTCTTGAAAAAGTACAGATCGAAGCGAAACAACCAAACTCAGCGATGCGCAAATGTGCGAAAATTCAGCTGATTAAGAACGGTAAACAAATCACCGCATTCATGCCTGGCGATAACGCGCAAAAATTTATCAATGAACACGATGAAGTCATTGTCGAATGTATTGGCGGAAAAATGGGCAGAGCAAAAGGCGATATTCCCTGTGTCCGATGGCAGGTCATCAAAGTGAATGACCAAAGTCTTGACGCACTCCTCAAAGGCAAAATAGAAAAAGGAAGACGTTAACCCTATGGAAACACCTGTTCAACAATTCAAACTTTTTAACAGATGGGACATTAGTCAGATCAATGTTGAAGATCCTGGATTACGGCCCTACCTTACTTTAACCCCGATTCTTGCACCACGCCTTTCCGGCAGAGAAGCGTTCCGCCGCTTTGGAAAAACGCGATACAATGTCATTGAACGTTTTATGGGAAGAATTATGGTACCTGGGCATAAAGGGAAAAAACACAAAGTCACGTCCGGACACTGTACTGGAAAAGGCATACGCGCGTATCGTATTGTCCTTGAAACATTCAGCATTATCGAGCAACAAACAAAACAAAACCCTGTTAAAATCTTTGTCCAGGCTCTTGAAAATGCAGCGCCCCGTGAAGAAATCACTTCTATTGAATATGGCGGCGCGCGCTATCCGCAGGCTGTTGAATGCGCGCCACAACGACGCATCGATTTTGCTTTGCGCCAATTTACGCAAGGCGCGTACGCACAATGCTTCGACAGCAAGAAAAAAATTGCGCGCACCCTCGCAGACGAACTGATGAAAGCAGCGCAGAATGATCAGGCGAGTGTCGCTGTCACCAAACGATTAGAAGTGGAACGCCAGGCAGAATCAAGCAGATAACTATTTAAGCTCCTTTTGTTTATACAGGTGGTATGGATAAGTACGCTTCTCTCAATTATTTTGGGCTGATGCTGTCAGCTATCGGGGGTGTTGGCGCTGTACTGATCCCCGGATTTCAAGACTATCTTAATACGACGGTAAACCCTCATAACTCCAGTGATCTTACTCGTTATGCGGTATGCCTCATGGTCGCTGGAGTTGGTTTTATGTATGGCGCGGACGTGCTGGAACAGAAAAGAAAAGACCGTGCTGCGGCAATGAGCGCCCTGGAAGAAAAACTCACTCAAAAATAATCCAAATTAAAGGAAACTTCTTGTACAAAAAAACAAAAAGTCTTTGCTTTATACTTTTTTCCCACGAAACATTTATAAACGATTTCACGCTCGCAACCTTACGCAATGGCTGGAGAAAAAGCAATAGAACTAGCAAGATCTGTTATGCAGAACCCGGAATACATCCGTAACATCTGCACGTCCGCGCATATTCACCATGGCAAATGCGTTCGCGGAGATTCCCGTTTACTGTTAGCAGATGGAAGTGTAAAAACAGCGAAAGAACTTTATGATCTTGCAACCACTATCGGCGATAAATTTGAAGAGAAAGAAGAACATACAATCTATGATCTTACAAAAAAAGATATTACTGTCTTCTCCTTGAACAAAGAAACAGGACAACTTGAAAAGAAGAAAGTAGGAATGGCGTGGAAACTTACCGGAGGAAAACTTATCCAGATCAGACTACGCAACGGGTTTGAGATCGCCACAACACCAGAACATAAATATATCACTCTGGAAAATGCAACCTTCACAGAAAAACCTGCTGCAGATCTTAAACTAGGAGATACTATCGTCTGTTCCCGCACGACTGCTGTAACGTCCACATTTGATGTCAAAAAAGAAATTTTAGAACGTTTACGCACTTATAATTTCTACGTTTATCTTAAAAAAGAATTCAGTGCTATCCTTAAAGAAAAAATATTCCAGTATGGACTTGCCAAAAAAATTAATACTCCCCTCAAAGAAAAATCATTCTATCACGGACTCTGGCAAGACAGACTCTGCCTCAACGACCTTCTTCAGATCTGCTCTCTTTTACAGGTCACCGATGTTTATGATTCCATTGATTCCATTGTTTACCGTGGTGGAAAACAACGCGGACATAATTCCATTCCCATCCGTCTGCCACAAAATTTCAACGATTTCTATTATCTCGCAGGACTCTTCCTTGGTGACGGGACATTCAAACGTTTTATAGTCGGGAAAGAAGAACTTCGTGCGCTTTTTATTAGAATATGTACTTCCCTTGATTTTCATCCTGTAAGAAAGGATGATCCAGGAAAAACTCCTGCTTTGGAAACAAATAAAACTCTTCTGTATATTCTTCACGCCCTCTTTGATTATCCTCTTCAGCAGAAAAGTCACCACATTAAAATTTCTGATCTTGTCTGGAAAAGCCCCAAAGAATATACTGCCTGTTTACTACGCGGTTACTTTGACACTGATGGCACTGTTGAACGCACCCGTGGAGCAATTTCAATTACATCCGTAAGCAAGCAGATGATCAAAGATCTTCAACTTCTTCTCCTCCGCTTCGGCATTGTCCCCATTATCCAGGGTGATACCCTTTATATCAGCGGATTCTCTGTAAGAAATTATCTTGATCATATCGGCTTTTTCGTCCAGCAAAAACAAACACGCGCCCAAGCTCTTGCGCAATCAGCGATAGGCAGTTACGTTACCGACTGGATTACAACTCAAGAGCATACGCGAGTTTCCTCAGCAAACACCGAACAACTTCTCCAACTCGGATTCCAAGAACAAACTTTACATAAATATTTCAATGAGTCTATTACGTATCTTACTATTACTTCTATTTCCGAAGAGTATGCAGACACGGTCTACGATTTTACAATTCCTGACTATCATAATTTTATCGCAGAAGGCATGGTTATTCATAACACCGCATTAACGGATAATCTCATCGCAGGCGCAGGACTCATGAGCGCAAAAGCAGCAGGAAGCCTTGAAGAAGGAATGGTCACCTGGGGACATGCAGACGAACAGGAACGTCTTCTTACAGTTGACGCGGCAAACGTTTCCATGGTTCACAATTTTAATGGAAAAGATTTCGTTATCAATCTTATCGATACACCCGGCCACGTTGACTTTGGCGGCGATGTTACCCGGGCGATGCGTGCCGTTGATGGCACTCTTGTCTTGGTCTGTGGCGTTGAAGGGATCATGCCACAAACAGAAACGGTTGTGCGCCAGGCTGTCCGTGAACGCGTCAAACCTATTCTTTTCATCAACAAAGTTGACCGTATGATCATGGAATTAAAATTAACGCCAGAGAAAATGCAGGAGCGTTTTCTGAATATCATCAGTGAATTCAATCAGTTCCTTGAAAACGTCGCGGAACCAGAATACCGCCAAAAATGGAAAGTCAGCGTGACCGAAGGCAGTGTCGCTTTTGGCAGCGCCCGGGAAAATTGGGCTTTATCTTTACCGTATATGCAGAAGAAAGGCGTCACATTCAAGGATATTATCACCATTTATGAAACCAAAGAAGGGGAAGAACGCGACGCGGCACTTTTAGAAAAAGCAAACTTGTATGAGGTTATTCTTGATATGGTCATCAAACATTTGCCCGCGCCCCATGCCGCGCAGAAATACCGTATTCCCAAGATCTGGCATGGCGAGCCAGAAAGCGAATTTGGGAAATCTCTTTTAACCTGTGATCCGAAAGGAAAACTCGGGTTTGTCATTACGAAAATCACCATTGATCCTGTTACGGGAGGGGAAATTTCCGCTGGCCGTTTATTCTCCGGAACCGTGAGTAAAGGCATGGAAGTGTACTTAAATAATGCTAAACAAAAAACACGCATCCAGAACGTCTATTTTTACCAGAGCGTGAAACGAGTGCAGGTGGACAGCATTCCCTGTGGCAATATTATTGCGATCGGCGGGGTCAGCGCTTCTGCGGGTGAAACGATTACTGAATTACCAGAGACTGCGTTTGAAGAAATGGTGCATATTTTTGAGCCGGTTATTACCAAAGCAATCGAACCAAAAAAATCCGGTGACTTGCCAAAACTGGTCGAAGTCTTACGCAAAGTCGCGAAAGAGGATCCCAGCATCCGTGTGCAGATTGATGAAGAAACAGGAGAAAACCTTATCAGCGGCATGGGCGAACTGCACCTGGAAATTATTGAAAACAGGATTGTCACAGAAAAAGGACTGGAAGTCAAAACAAGTAACCCCATTGTTGTTTACCGTGAAACGATTGCACGCTTAAGTCCGGAAACAGAAGGAAAATCACCGAATAAACACAATAAATTCTATTTCACGGTCGAACCATTACCTGAAGAGGTCTATAAACTTATTAAAGCAGGCGATATTCCAGAAACACGCTTCAAGAAAAAAAATGATGATGTCATCCAGAAACTTGTCGGTCTTGGCTGGGAAACGAAAGAAGCGAACAAAATCCGCGCAGTCTTTCGGGGGAATATGTTTCTTGATAATACGAGAGGAGTCGTTCATATCGGTGAAGTTATTGATCTTGTCCTGGACGGTTTTGATCAGGTTATGGAAGGCGGACCACTCGCACGCGAGCCCTGTGTCAAACTTTTGATTAAATTACATGATACTAAACTCCACGAAGATTCGATTCACCGCGGGCCCGCGCAGATTCTTCCTGCGGTTCGTGAAGGACTGCGTGACGCGATGCGGAATGCAAACCCGATCATTTACGAACCAGTCCAGATTATCCAGTTTGAAGCGCCTATTACGTTTATGAGCGACTTATCCAAACTTGTTGCAAACAAGCGCGGACAACTTCTGAATATGACCCAGGAAGGCGGCACGGTGATTCTTGAAGCGAAAATGCCGGTCGCGGAAATGATCGGGTTAAGTTCTACCTTACGAAGCGCGACAGAAGGACGCGGCATCTTCTTTGTGGTTGACCAGACGTTTGAAAAATTACCATCAGAATTACAGATCAAGGTTATTCAACAAATTCGCCAACGTAAAGGCCTGACCGAGAACCAGTAGAGTATACTAACGGATTTATCACGTTTAACTCTTTTCCTTTATTAAAAGCTTTTACATTTTCTGTATAAATTCTTGTAATCTGATTTTCAAGCATTACCGCAAAATTTTCGAAGTTTTACAGCAAGTTTTATATTCTCTCCCTTTATTATTTTATCATGCAAAAAAAGGGCGCATTAAAAAAAGAAGCAGAAGCATGTTTTGGCGCAGGCTGTTTCTGGGGCGTTCAGTCTGTATTTGATCAAACGATAGGTGTGCTTTCTACTGACGTTGGATTTATGGGCGGCAATATGAAACTTGACAAGGAACATCCGTATCCGCAAGTCTGCACTGATACAACAGGTCATGCGGAAGTCGTGTACATCAAGTATGATCCAAAAAAAGTATCTTATATAAAACTTGTAGATATCTTCTTTGATCTCCACGATCCGACACAGAAAAACAGGCAGGGACCTGATGTTGGCAGTCAATATCGGTCTGTTATTTTTTATTATACATCAGAACAACAGAAAGAAGCGTTAGAAGCGATTAAACGCCATCAGAAAAAATACAAACAGCATATTGTGACGATCGTAGAAAAAGCATCAGTCTTTTACCGTGCTGAAGAATATCATCAGAAATATCTGGCGAAACGCGGACAAACAACGTGCCATATTTAATACTGATTTTTTATGGTTATAGACTTATTATTTTTGACTTAACTTATCGCCAAGTTCCTTCCAATATCTTTCGCGATGTAATGGAATCGCTCTAACTGTATCTATTACTATATCTATTAAATTTTTCCCGGCTTCTACTGCCGGTTTGGAAGCAACCGCAAGCTTATCCCCCATATATTTCCCTAACCAAATACCAAGCCTTGTAGTTAATGGATATGTTATACAGGCCATGGCAGTAAATAATACTAGATCCTCTTTAGGAAATGCCACTATATCATTAAGAGAATAAGACCTATGTTTATTTACGAATCCTGTTACTTTGAGACTGCCATAGAAACTGCCTATACCCCCTGCAAGATAACCAATAACTGCCCCATATGCGGGTAACATATCTCTTTGTCCATCAATAAACGTATACTTGTCCGAATACTTTTCTCTTGGCTTTATTTCTTTCATAGGCTAGCGATAGTTAGAATAAACTTAAAAAACTATGTATTTACTTAGCTGTTTCGAATGGAGGCGGATTTAGTCTTCCTTTCGCTTAAAATATTTAAGAATAAAGAAAAAGAAAGCTGAAATAATATCCAATGAGAAAAAACGAGGGACTGAACTAAACAATTACAAAAGTTATCTTTCTTCTTCAATCTTTTTTTCTAACATTCCTGGCTTTTCTTTTCGTTCTTTACTCAGCGCGATAGCTGCGTACGTTATTCCTGCGCCAGCCCAATACGAGAATACATCATACATATCTGGTTTCCCTGACCATCCTGCGTATTCTATAATTGTGTACGCTGCAGCATAAAACGCGGGCGTTAATGGATTTGTTTTTTTGTAAATGCTGAAAAAAATGCTTGATAAAAGGGGAATAGCAAAGATATCTGAAATATGCCCGTAGGGCGCATGATATTTTATGATATGTTGTGTTGCGAGTGCCTGGCAGGCTTTATTTATTATGCATATAGTTCCGCTTGCTATGCCGGTGATTCCCAATACTTTTTTTTCCAGTTTTGTGAGTTCTTTCTTCATTGTTACTTTTGTCTATGAAAAAAATTAAATACTTATCGTTTTCATGAGCGGTAAAGTTAACGTCGCCTTAAAAAGAAATTTTTTTTTGGGAATAAAAACAGTGAATGGGTAATAAGGGGATAATAGTTCGCCCCTATGAATATAAGATTACAATGGGGAGATTTTTATTAAAGTATTATAATCTATTTATTGGCGGTAAATAATTTGAGGATTTAAATAACAATCAATAGTTATTATTCCTATGAAAAATAGTGATTCTGTTATAGATTTATTATTGTCCTGCAATGTAGTAGGATATAAAACAGGGGCTTGATTATATTTGTCTGCATGAGAAATGATCTGGAGATATCGGCGAAAATTTAATGTTCTTACTGCAGAACAAGGGAGTAATTTTTTGGTTGTGTCCTGCAGGGATTTCCTGGCGTAATAGCAAGAGCGCGCGCGACAGAATTAATACGGAGCGAAGCAACAGTCGCTTGCATGAGGCCAGGGCGGGGATGATGGCAGATTGCATAAGGGGTATGTGCAGAGAGAACTGTCCACGGATCTGCGGGGGAAGAACCGAGAAAGCGGGTAACGGTATGATACCGTTTGCGTGAGCCAGGCAATGGCCATTTATTCTTGAATGTATGCAGATAATGGTTTGTATGCACAAAAGGAAACTGACGCAAAGGAAGTATTTTGAACGCGCGCGCGGTTGTTTCAACACTCACCCCTGTATTGCCCTGTAAAAGAATATGATTGTAGGCTGATGCACGCTGCTGCTGGCGTATGATTCCTATCGCTTGGGGGATGGTGTGCGCTTCCAAGACCGCACGTGCGATAAAGTTTTTCGGAATGCCAATACGGGTATCAACAGGATCGAGTGAATTAATCGCCTGGATTAATCCGGAAGAATTGACACTCACAGAGGAACCGGGAAGCATGCCTGGAAAACAGAGACTGATAAAGGATGTTTTATTCGGAAGGGTCGCATGGACAACCGCAGTATTATTCTGAAAACCTGCATCAAAATCTTCGTTATGATATAAGGTTAAAGAATTGTCTTTTTCTTTGAGCACAAAAGAGGTGCATTTGGTGAAATATTCGTCAAAAAGAATCTCTTCCACATTCAATAACCATACGAGATCATGATCCTGCCCTGATCCTGCGACGATCCCTTCAAACTCGCGGTAGAGATGGGGAAATGCGCGCCGCGCATAAGGAACATAGGCGCGTGCGAGGGTAATAAAATGAGCAAGATCATACTGTGGGAATGTTTTTGCAAGACGCTGAAGAATGCGTAATGATTCTTTGATTTGTGGACGGAGCTGTTCTCCCATTTGTAATCCAAGATGGTAGTGATCGCCACGAAGATGAAGAAACGGGAGTGATCGCATACAAGAATATAAGAAGCATGATTTATAAGAGTTATGACTTTTTGTACGGCGTGCTGATTTCCAGGAGAATGCCGTTTGGATCAAAAAGATAGATGGACTGATTGAACATATTTCTGACGATGGATGAAACTTCAATATGTTTCTCCAGGAGTGTTGTACGGAATGTTGTAAGCGCTTCTCCTGTCGGAACGCGGAAAGCGATGCGATGAAGTTCTCCGGCGCGGAGATGAGGACGGTGGCTGTTTGTTTTGTCTTCAAGAAAGAGGAGATGCATATCGTCGCAGCGCAGAAGTGTTTGCAGGGTATAAGGGGATTCATCGCCAGGAATCGTATAAATATGCTGGAAAGGAAGAACCGTCGTATAGAACGTTATTGTTTTCTGGAGATCATGTGTTTTGAGCACGACCTGATGCATACCGTCAAGCGCCATTATTTCGCCGTGCGTCGTCCGCCTCCGCGTTTGTACGGCGTGAACCCGCTTTTACCTTTCTGCGTGGATCGTCCTTCCGGATAGACATCAAGAAGATCTTCGCTCTCGTCGTAACCGCAACTGTTGCAGACGAGAAATGTACTGCCGAGAATCGTGTTTATTTCTGTATCAGGGGATCTGCATTTTGGGCATATCTTTTTTTCCTGCATCATACTCTATTAACTGGCCGGGTTATATAGTCTTTACGGTTATATAAAAAAGAGTAAAAGTATATATTATATATATTTAATATAGTATAAAGGAAATATTTATAAACCATCTCTCCTGTCTTTTACTTTCACCGATACCCATGTCAAATGCGAATCATGCTGCAACGTACAGAACAATAGCCGCACTCCGTTCACAACTCAGATGCGATGGGGTTTACTGCTCTAAAGTGGAACAGAATGAACTTGCAGAAAAAGCGCAAGCCGGAGACCGCAAAGCAAGTGAGACATTATACCGGAGTATGGGAAATCTTGCAATTGCTGTAGCATTCAGAGTATGGCGAAAAAATACCCATATTGAGTTTACTGATCTTATGGACGTGGTTAATCTTGGGTATATGGAATCATTGAGAACGTATGAGCGCTGGAAAGGAAACTTCGCAACCCATGCCTATAATGGGATGTTTGGATACGCGCGAAAAGAAGCAAAAACCATCAATTTTCCTGATTTTGGACAATCAAAAGATGAGCGGTTTATTCTTGATCACATGAGCGAAGTACGTGCCGCATTAAATAAATATGGAACAGACGATGCAGGATTAAAGGAGGTTAGTGAAGAATACGGATTACAGGCAGAGCGTCTGCGCGCTTTTAGTCGTTATAAGAGCCAGATCAGTTTGCAGAGCCTTGCCCCTGATGGATCAGGAAGAACCCTTGAAGACACGATTATTGCTTCAGATTCTGGCGATAATTACCGGGACAGAGAACTTATCGATCTTCTTTTGGAAGAAGCGTATAACCGGACTGCGCGAGATATCGAAGAGCAATACGGAAAAAAAGAAAACGCAGTAGCACGGCAGGCGTATAAAAGAAGAAGAACCGTTCTTGATACACAGGGTGTCGTTTATCGGGCAAAAGGTAACATAGATTTAAGCATTGCCGTACGCAAAACAAAATTAGGCATTGTTATTGATGAAGGCAAAGAGATTCCTGTTCTAGAAACAGTAGCAAAAACTCTTGGAACATCACGACAATGCATTAATCAGATTCAAACATACGAGCGCGAACTCTTTACAGATCATCTCACGGCATTACTGCGACAGCATACAGGCGGGACATCCCTGTCTCTCTAAAGGCATTCAAAATGGGCTTACTCGATTATTTAACCGGAAGAAAAGAGAATCATCCATTGTATATAAGTCCACTGCTGGAAGCGCAGCTCGGTGTGATCCCCAAAGAACAAGTCCCTCAAATACCGTTCTATGAAGATGTCCTCCGCGTTTATGGAAAAATCCCGCCTTCTCCGTACGCGCGCGACACGCTTATTGGATTCAAAAAACCTTACGAAAAACTTGAACGAGAACTGGAAAAATATGTCGGAAGCAGATCCCATCTGGTTGTTAAACACCATATAACCTCCGATAACATTATTCTTCCTGGTTTTGCAGATCTTTTCCTGATGTCTCAACGATAAGCAATTATTTAAACAGCCAGTATCTTGTTCCGTCAGCAAAAAAAGGTGCATACATGACCAGAGTAGAGTCTCCCCATAGTTTAAACGTATTTACTGCCTGCCCGAGAAAATATTTCTATAAATACTATATGAATCTCCCGGAAACAACAGGCATTGCCGCGTTAAACGGAAATATTGTCCACAGTACGTTGGAAGATTTTTATACATTTGACCATACCACATTAAAGAAAGAAAACGGGTTTGATCTATTACGGCATCACCTCCTTACCTCCTTCCATACACACTGGACGGGAGCGATCCCGAAATTAAAAGGATTGCATCTTAAAAATGAAGAAATCAAGGGCTATTATGAGGATAGCTTGTCCATGCTGGATAATTTTTTTAAAAAATTCGCAGAACAATTACAACTAGCGCATAAAAGTACAGATATGCCTGCCGCATTTTTACAGGTAAAGCCGGAAACAGAGCTGCATTTTCATTCGGAAAAATACCAGCTGCAGGGGTATATTGATGCCATCCAGAAAAAAGGCGAGGAAGTGATGATCATTGATTATAAAACATCGCGCAGCGATGAAGTAAGCGAGGAATACCGGTTACAGCTGGCGATTTACGCATTATTATACAAAGAAAAGCAGGGGATATTACCGACAAAAGTGGGTTTGTATTTTTTGCGGAAGAACACAGAAAAATTTCTCGAAGTGACTGACGCGTTAGTGCAGGAGGCGGAAAACATATGCAGGAATGTGCATGAACATACTATCTCAACAAAGATAGAGGACTATCCGAAAAAGATCGCGCAGCACTGCCGTTATTGTGATTTTCAGGTTGTGTGCTTCGGGCAGAAATCGCTCGCTGATTTTCATTCGACGATAAAAGAGACAGGGAAAGCAAAAGATTTAAATCCGAACGCGGAAGCTGGTCTTGCTGTGGGCCGGTAGCTCAGCTTGGTAGAGCAGCTGATTCTGTAAAGAAGCTGAAGCTCTTAACCAGATTGGTGCACAATACCAAGGTAAACAGGTCATGGGTCCAAATCCCATCCGGCCCGCTTTATGATTTAGACTGTCGATAGACTCTTTCCTTGATATGAACGTTCTTATTGCTTTGTATGCTGTTTTATTGATTTTGAAATAAACTTTGTTTTTTAACAAATGTTCACTTCGCAACCATTTCATCAAAGGTCCAGGCAATTGCCTCATGAACCCTTGATTAAAACAGCATAGGATAAGGAATTATATAAATCTTCTGGGAATTTTGAGATTTGAACCCACGATATATTAAAGATCATATTTTATCTGGTGCAAAGATTGATTTCGGGTTTAAATCTGCATCTGGGAATTTTTCTTTAAATTCAAGAGCTTTTTCTTTGTTTTCAAATATTTTTATTTCGGGAGGTATATCATTGTCTTGTTGTTTAGTTTTAAAACCAATAATAGGGAGATGGATTTCTGATAAATATTTTGCCATAAATTCCATTATAAAATATCTTTGTATTTCAAACATATCATGATCATAACCCCCAAATTCATTTCTATGTCCCTCAATATCAAGATATAATATCCTTCTTTTATTTGGATCTTTTTCTTGAGCACTTTTAATTAATAAGAAAATATCTTGGGCAGCTTCTTCAAATCCTTCAGTTTCATAAATAACATGATAAATTGCGATTGCTTTCTCTTTTAATTTCTCTTGATAGTTAGGATCTTCATTTAAAATAAGAGAATCAAAACATTTAGTTTTAATTGCTATTTCTTCCATTTCTGCAACAAGAGTCCACAAATGATCTCTCATTTGTTTTATCTGTTTCCTCTTTTCTGGATTCCCGCCATAAAGATCATGACAACTTGCGCAAAGAGGTGCAGCATTTTCTAATAAATCGCTTCCTCCATCTGCTTGAGGAGTAATATGGTGAACTTCAACAAATTTTTTATAACAAATACAACAGCGAAAATGAGCTTTCTCCTTTGCATCTAATTTAATCTTCTCTGAAAAAACCATATAATTTCTTATTTTCTTAATTAATATTTATTTTGATCTAGTTTTAGTAACTTTTAAGGGCATAGTAAGGTTTATATAATAGTTATACTACTTTTATTGTAATATTTGTGGAAAAATCACAATAATGATTAATAAATACCTTAAAATGGGGGGTTTACAAGATGTTAATTGAATTTAGCGTAGAAAACTTCAGATCAATAAAAGATCGTGTAACTCTTAGTATGGTTGCCTCTAAAGATAATTCTTTAGATTCTAACCTTATAAAAGGTGCATTAAATGAAGATTCTTTACTGAAAGCTACAGCAATTTACGGAGCAAATGCTTCTGGAAAAACAAATATTATATTCGCTTTGGGCTTCCTTAGAGCATTAGTTCTAAATTCGCATACCCATCAAAAGGGACAAGCAATAATATTCACTCCATTTAAATTAGATAAAAAATGTTTAACAAAACCAACAAAGATGAGTGTTTTATTCATTAAGAATAACGTGCGTTATAGCTATAATATTTCTTATGATAAAGAAAGTGTAATCGAAGAAGGGCTGTATCATTATCCCAATAATAAAAAAGCAATAATCTTTGAGAGGAGCAATACTAATTCATATAAATTTAATGTTGATGAAAAAGAACAGAATGCAATTGCAGAAAGAACATTACCTAATGTGTTATACCTTTCAAAATCTACCCAAGAAAACTATCAAAAAACTGTTAATGCGTTTGATTGGTTTACCAACACACTACAAGTCATTGGCCCTGATGAAGATTTAGTTCCAAAGTTTACAATTGACTTATTAAAAAAAGATGATGAATCAAAGGCAAATATACTTAAGGCACTTTTAGAAGCAGATGTTGGAATAGAAAATGTTTCAACTATTTCAAAGAAACTTTCTTCAGATCAACTAAACTTTCCTCCTGAAATTAAAAAAATTTTGATGGGGGATAAAACTGAAATTGATGTCGATCAAATTCAAACATTGCATAAAGGTATTTCGTTTGATTTTCAAACAGAAGAATCAGATGGAACACGAAGAATATTCTCATTAATAGGACATTGGATAGATGCTCTAAAAAATGGAAGAGTCTTAGTTGTTGATGAATTAGATATAAAACTGCATCATTTATTAAATTTATTTTTAATAAAACTATTTCAAGATCCAAGTCAAAATAAAACAAATGCTCAATTAGTTTTTACGACACATAATCTAAACTTATTGGATCAAGATATATTTAGAAGAGATCAAATATGGTTTACAGAGAAAAATCTAGAAGTTGGCAATACAGATTTATACTCTTTAATAGAATATAGTCCTAGAAAAGATAAAGATATTGAAAGAGGTTATCTTGCTGGAAGATATGGGGCTCTGCCTTTCATAAAGGAGAATAGAATATTTTAGTATGGCACAATGGTATAAAAAGAGAAGAACAAACTGTAAAAAGGAAGTTGTCACATTCCTTATAGTATGTGAAGGCCAAAAAACAGAGAGAATTTATTTTAATAAGTATAGGCAACGAAATAGCGGTCTTAAAATTGAAACACCAGGTTCAAGTGTTACTGATCCTAATAGTTTAGTTGACTTTACAAGAAGTCAAATAAAAAAGTATAATATTGATTTTAATAGCGGGGATCAAGCATGGTGTGTATTTGATGCAGACCAAAATTCAGAAGAAAATATAGAAAGGGCTAAGAAATTGGCCATTGCAGAAAATATTAAACTCTGTTTATCTAATCCTTGTTTTGAGTTATGGTACATCCTTCATTTTCGTTATTTTGATCAAAGAATATCCACATCAGAATTACAAGATGAAATAAAATCACACATTCCCAACTATGATAAAGTAAAAGATTATTTTGATACTTTATTGTCTAAAAGAAATAGTGCAATAAAAAATGCAAATAAATTAAATTGTAAACACTCCGAACTAATTAGTATTTCTAGTAACCCCTCTACCCAAGTCGTTGAACTTGTTAAAGAAATGTTAAAAATTATTGAAAATAATCAAAAGAAATAGTTTCAAAGGTTCAAGAGGAAGTCTTCTATTTCCTTTGATGGTTTGAACCTCGATTTGCTCTTTTTTATTAGTTATGAAACGTATAAGCCTATAATTTGAAACTTGAAGATTTCATACAAAATGGGTATAGAATTTTAGTTTCAAAGGTTCAAATGGTTCTATCTCTATTTCCGGGGTCGATTTGAACCTAGATTCGCTTGTTTTTGATGCTTATGACAGTCATAAGTGCAGAATTTGAAACCTAGCATTCAAATTTTCAACTTATACCTCGTATAAACTGTAAGAACTGCAAAATCGGCATTCAAAACGACCTAGGGATATAAGCTTGAAAGTTTTGAAAGTTTGAATGTATTTATTTTTAGGCCACATCATAGATTTCTTCTGTTTGGATTGGTTTGTATTTTAACTTTGGACCGTTTTTAGAAATTTCTTTGAGTGATTTAACTAGATAATCAATATCTTTTTTTGAATTATGAATTGCTAAACTTATTCTTACAATCCCGTATGAAGCTAATCTCTTACCTTTCTTTATTTCATTCTCTATTACTTCCTGTTGTTGATCGTTAATATTAAACCATTTTCTTACTAGCCTATGATTACATATTGTTCCAGCACGTGTTTCAATCCCATATTCATTTTCTAATATTGCAGATAATAATGCGTGATGATAACTCTTCAAATTAAAAGTAAAGACTCCGATCCTATCTTCTTTGATATATTTTTCAGGATTAATATATAAATTAATCCCAGGAACTTCTTTCAATCTCTTTGCAGTATACTTCACTAATTCTTTTTCATGTTGCGAAATTTTATCCCCTCCTATTTTCATTAAAACATTACAACTTGCTGCTGTTGCAATTATTCCAGTAACATTCCAAGTGCCAGTTTGATGTCTTGATGCAGGGGAAGCCCAGATTATATCCTTCTCGCTTATCATATCTATAGAGCCTCCGCCAGGATCTACGGGGTTAGTTTCCAATAACCAATTAGGAACCGCTAATACGCCTAAACCGAATGGGGCATAAACCTTGTGAGCAGAAAAAGCTAAGGCATCAATATTATCTTTTTTCATATTTATTTTTCTATGTGGAGCTAATTGAGCCGCATCCACAAATAACAGCGCATTATATTTATGGGCAATTTTTGCTATTCTACTTATTTCCGGGATATAGCCTGTTAAGTTTGAAGCACCTGTTATTGCGATTACTTTAAGGTTTTTACTATGAAATTCAACTTTAGTTTCTAAATCTTTGTAATCTAAAGAACCATCAGAAAAAGCATTTACATAAATTGTTTTTGCATTACTAAATTTCCATGGAAGATTATTTGATGTGTGTTCAATAAAAGAGGTGAGAATAATATCATTTTCATTTAGTTTTAATAATCTTGAAAATAAATTTATGGCATGACTTGTATTTGAAGTGAATAATAATGATTGATCTTTTCTTAGATTAAGGAATTTTCTAATTGTTTTTATTGCTTCAGTAGCTTTATCATAAGTGATATTTGCATGTGGGCCTGCACCCCTATGTAATGCACCATAAGTTTGTAGATATTCATTAACGGTCTTAAGTGTTTGTTTAAAGGGCATCGTCGTTGCAGCATTATTTAGCATGACCACTCTTTTTCTAGTTCCATTTTTTAATAGAACGAAATTATTTGTTCCTACAACTTCTAATAGCTTGTTTTGCGTCATTAGTTAATTATATGAAAATATATCTATTTAAGTATATCTCCGCATAATAATTTATCGTAATCAAGTTCTCAGTGTTCCTAATATTTTTTTGTATTCTCTGATGCCAATTTCTCCTTTTGCTAATCTTTTTTGCGCAATCGTTAATGGTGCTTCAATATTTTGTATAATAATATTATTTTGTCTTCCTGTATTTTCTGGAAAATTAATATTTCTTTTTGTGTCTACTTGTTCAACCATTGTGTTTAGTTCTCTATCTAAAATCCATGTGTACGTTATGGTTGTATCTATTTCATCATGACGCATGAATTTTTGTACACGTTCAATTGGAATTCCATTGCTCAATAAGTGCGTACAGCGTGAATGTCGGAGCGTATGATATTTGTACTGATGCAATTGATGGCCATTGCTTTGTTTCTCTGTAGGAATATCGAGTCCTGCTTTTTTTAATGCGTGTTTAAAATCAAAGAGTAATGCTCTTCTCCCATATTGTTCTGCATCACTTCTATAAGTTGGAAAGACATATTCTTCATTATCATTCATTGCTTTCCATTGTTCAAGAATAGGAATACAAATACTGCTCAGGGGAATAAATCCATCTTTGTGATTCTTTCCATCAACCACTTTGAGTCTTCGTTCTTGCAAGTCAATGTCTTGCCACCTGAGTTTACACACTTCACTAATTCGTAACGCACAAAAGAAGGTGATGAATGCAGCAACCATCGTTCGTGGGGTATCAATTGCATCAAAGACTGCTTGCATTTCTTTCTTAAAAAAGACATTTGGGTATTTCCTTCGTCTTTTCTTCATTTCTTGTGTTTTGCTTAATCCTGTGTTGGTTCTTGGCTCTTCCATGTTAAACCTCCAATAACTTCTCGTATGTCTTCCATTAAACGCACACTACCCCGTTGCGTTTTGAGTTTTCTCCAGGCATTGCTTTGACTAATCGCATCTACCACACTGATTTTTCGTTCTCTTATTTTCTGTTTAATGTGGTCTGGAGCAACATTGAGACAAAACCAGTGATAGATCGTCTTTGAAGATAAGCCATTCTTTAAGAGCAAATCAAATAATTCATGCTCTTGAGGTGTCAAGTCTTTCTTTCTCTCTAATTTATAGTGCCAACAATGACAGAGCATCGCCTGTACTTCTTTGTCTGTCATGCCACTGATGACTGGAGAAAGTACAATCTTCACCTTTTCTATCTTTGTGAAAATATCCAAACTATTATGGCCGCCTTCCATAAAGTCATATACTGTGTTTTTCCCATTTATAAACATTGTAATGCACGCCGCATATGTGTAATCAGGTGACATATGTCACCAGATAAAAAGAAGCATTTTGTGCTTCTTTTATGAAAAAAGAGATCATCCGCCGAGAATTTCTGAAGTTGAGACTTAAACAGCAATCGTACCACCAATGCAAAATGGCCCTAGA
>OBEQ010813338.1_pt1 | contig 69817 bp, 72 predicted proteins | sample 1670901 | NCBI WGS metagenome assembly OBEQ01 (sample SAMEA104232315, study PRJEB22302) | groundwater metagenome | biome: forest; feature: aquifer; material: groundwater | place: USA | collected 2011-08-07 | depth 5.4 m
CGAGCCCGCACCCCGTCGGCGTCGCCGCCGACCTTGACCCCCGGCCCGCTGGCCGCCATCATCCCCACGCCGACGCAACGGACCCGACGTGGTCCCATGCCACTGGCGAAACGGTGGTCCCATCACCCTGGCGGGCGACACATGACCCCGAGTCGGTGCCCGACAACGTACTGGCGACCTCGGGCATGATGTCCCGGTGGGGCGGCGGGGGGTGTGGGGGCGTGCGGCCATTTCGGTTGTCGTGGTAGTGCTCGCGGGTGGTGCCGGTGATGGGGCCGCACTCGCCGGCTCGCGGGACGCGGCACAGGTTGCGCCGACACCGGCCGCCTTCCGGGCCGACGACATGGCGCGTGGTCGGACGCTCTCGATCCTGCCACCGGGTGAGAACGGGCTCGTCAACGCGGAGCAACTCGCCGCGTTCAACGCTGGGGGTACGAGACCTCCGGGAAGCGACGATCAGCTCGGAAAGTATGCGGCGCTGATCTACGGCGCTGGCGCGATCACCGACAAGAAGTTGGGTCAGTACTTCCTGGAGGAGTCCTTCGGTGTACGACGCCAGGAGGTCACGCGGGTCGAGCACCCGAGCCCCCACGTCGGAGTGACGATTCTGCGTGACACGCACCGGGTGCCGCATGTCTATGGCCGGAGCATGGACGCGATGGCCTTCGGCGCCGGCTACGCGGCGGGCGAGGACCGTCTGTTCTTCATGGACGTCGTGCGTCATTACGCGCATGGAGATCTCGCCGGGTTCCTGGGCTCTTCGTGCTCGTTCGAGCAGATGGATCACGACCAGCTCCTCATCTCCGGGTACAGCGAGGATCAGCTGAAGACACAACTCGCCCTGCTACCCAAGCGGTTCGGTGGGCTCGGGAAGCAGCTGGTTTCGATGATCCGCTCCTACGTGGACGGCGTGAACGCCTACATCGCGCAAGCGCGGGCCGATCCGACCAAGCTCCCGGTCGACTACGAGGCCACGCGCGACGGTCCGCAGCCGTGGCGCGACACCGACGTCGTCGCCATCACTTCCTTGATCACCACGCAGGCGACCGGAGGCGGCATCGAACTCAGAAATGCCGCCCTGCTCCGCTACCTCGAGCACACGATGGGGAACGCGGCCGGCGACGCGGCGTTCGTCGATCTCAAGGAGCAGAACGATCCCGCCGCCCCAACCACGATCGGGCGCGGCTTTCCCTACATGATCCCGGGCAAGATCAACCCTGCCCTCACGGCGATTCCCGACGATCCGGCAGCCCCGCTCGCGGGCGGGCCGGTCGACACGACGCCAGGTTGCCGCGGCGCGACGGCCGCGTCCGCCGTCGCCGCGGCAAGCTCCTCGATGGGCTACCGGTCACCGTCGGATCGGGCTCTGTCACAAGGGATCGCGGACCGGGTTGCGACGGTCGTCGCGTCGCTCGCGCACACGCGTGGGGTCGAGAGCAACGCCATGGTCATCGACGGCGGCCATTCGGTCGACGGCCATCCGATCGGCGTCTTCGGGCCCGAGGTGGGCTATTACACGCCCCAAGTCTTGATGATCGAGGACCTGCATGCTCCCGGCTACGACGCGGCCGGAGCCGCGTTCCCGGGCGCCAACCTGGTCGTGCAGTTGGGGAGGGGCCGCAGCTACGCGTGGTCGGCGACCTCGGCGAGCACCGATCAGATCGACCAACGGATCGAGCGGATCTGCGACCCCTCGGGGGGACACCCGGCGTCGAACGGACACTTCTATGTGTTCAAGGGAGCGTGCCTCCCCATGGGTCACCTCGCGTTCTCCGAGACGCTCCCGAGCGCGTCCGGGAGCACGCCGGCAGGAACGGTCCTCACGCACGAGATCTTCACGACGATCCACGGAATCGTGCAGGGATGGACCACCGTGGGCGGTGCTCCGGTGGCCGTGGCCGGGCAGCGAAGCACGTTCATGCACGACGTCGATTCCCTTGCCGGGTTCTTGTCGTGGGGGATGCCGAGCCGCTCGTCCGAACCCACGTCGTGGATGAAGGGGGCGGCCGACATCGCGTACTCGTTCAACTGGTTCTACGTGAACGGTCGCCACATCGCCTATTACGTCAGCGGCAGGGATCCGATCCGGCCTCCCGACGTCGACCCCAACCTCCCGACCTGGGGTGTCGGGTCGACGGAGTGGTCGGGATACCTGCCCTCCTCGTCGCATCCGCACGCGGTGGATCCGCCGCAGGGATCCTTCACCAGCTGGAACAACAAGCCGGCACCGCGCTTCAGCGCGAGCGACGACACCTACGCCTGGGGCCCCGTGTTCCGCTCGCAGCTCTTCGATTTCCAGTTGCAGCGCGAGTTGGCGTCCCATCATCGGCTCTCCCGATCGCAGGTCGTGCAAGCCACGGCGGAGGCATCCACCATGGATCTCAGCGGATTCGTGGTCGTGCCCGAGCTGAACCGGTACCTGGGCAAGCTCACCGATCCTCGGGCACAGGCACTGCTGGACCGGGTCGTGCCGTGGTCGGCGCAGGGAGCCCACCGCGTCAAGACCGACGCGGCCGCGACCCAGTATCGCGACGCGGCAGCGGTCGCCATCTGGGACGAGGCCTATCCCCGCGTCGTCCAAGCGCTCTTCTCCCCCATCTTCGCGGCGGGTGGGCTCTCTACATATGACGGATTGCCGACCGGGTTCGACGTGGTCCCGATGGGATTCGAGAACACGCCGAACAACCTGGGTATGCACAGCGGAGACGGCTACTACGGCGGGTGGGGCGGCTACGTGCTCAAGGCCCTCCGACAGCTCGACGGAAGCCACGTCGACCAACCATTCTCGTCTGCGATCATGTCCCGGCTGTGCGGACCGCACGGGCCGTCCGACTGCAGCGCCGCCCTGTTGGCGGCGCTCGACTCCACCTACGACGCGATGGTGCAAGCAAACCACAGCACCAACACCGAGGCATGGACGCAGAACACGGCCACGGTCACGGCAAGCCGCGCCGCGTCGTCGACGATCAACATGGCCCAGTACGACAACATCCAGTTCCAAGCAGTAGGCATCGTCGGCCAGCCCAACATCGACTGGCAGAACCGTCCTACCTTCCAGCAAGTCGCGGAGTTCCCCGGATAGGCCCCCGCAGGGTGGCCGCGGGCAGGGTCCGCCGTTGCAGACGTCGATGAATGCACCGTCGGGTTGGAGGAATGCCAACGCTTCCTCAGCGCCGCCAGGGGTTGCTGTGAGGTGGACCCCGGGTTCCGTTGTCAGTGCCGTCGGCTCAGGCCTGCGGTCGACGCGACCGTCATCTGTTGGTGAGCGACGGTTTGTCGCACCGCGCGTCATCGACACGAACGTCCCGCCGAACGCGACACGCACGCTCCGGGCGGCGTTAGCAGGGTACGACACTCGCAGTAGCGGCTCGATGACCAGGCCGTAGCGTCGACACCGGACGGTCCGCGGCGTGAGTAAGAGTTGAGAAAACCGTGTGTCGCGCATCGCACGGGCACGCACAGGGCACGAACGTCGCGGGCACGAGCTCGACACGTTCCAAGAAGTAGGCTCTGACCTGCTCTTTCGCAACACGAGCCCCCGTAGCTCAGGGGAGAGAGCATCGGTTTCCTAATTTCCCGCGTCGCCGCGCGTCGGTGCTGGTCAGACGCTCGACCTCCTGGTCAGACGCGGTTTCGGTTGACCGGCAGTGACCGGCATTGACCACCAGCACCGGTCATGACGGGCACGCCAAGGGCACGGATTCGTGGGGCACGAACGGGCATGTGGCGCGCACACGGCGCGCTCGACGACGTCGCACACGGTGCGTTCGCGGTCGCACGTCGGGTCGATGACTGTGACCCGAGCCCGGCCCGAACGGCGGGCGCGCAGCACCGTGAACGGCTCGCGCCACAGCTCGCGTGCACGCCCGGCGTTGAGATCCTCGCCTCCGATCACGCCCCATGATGCGCTCGCGCCCTCGACGCCCGTCTGTACGACGGGCTGTACGGGCGCCACGACGCGCGCGTTGCGAGCGGTGGCCATCACACTCGCCTGGAGTGAGCACGCGGGCCAGGCGTCCGACGCTCCACCATCCCGGGGCGGCTCCCTCAGGCGTCGTCATACACGACTGTCCATCGACCGGCCCGAGCCAACTCGACGCCGTCGAGCCGAGTAGCGACCTCAGGTAGCTGGCACCGGCCCGCGGCCCGCGTCAGAGGTGACACGGCATTAGACCGGCGAGTCCATGAGCACCGATCGCCGGTTCTGCCCGGTTGGGCGGTGGCCGGTTCGTCTGGGGTGGGCGTTGTTCTGGGCGGTCTAGATCTGGGTCTTGCCGTGGGTGGTGACAACTCACTCCGACCATGACTTCATGTCCCGAGGGCTGTGAGATCTACGCGGACCTTGGGGAGCCGGGGGCGATCGCCTGGCTGGCGAAGCACGGCGGTGGTCCACGCTCCTCACCTTTTCGTCGACTGCGTGTGCGGCGTGCGCGCTGGTCGCGCGCAGAGCCAAGAGATGAGACGCTGGTCGCGATGAGCCGCTCTGAGCGGAACCCGACGACGGTGCGCGCCCGGCGCGAACCACCGCGGTTTCGCCGCGTGGCGGTGCGCCGCGTCGAGCACTTGAGCCCCCGCATGGTCCGGGTCACATTCGCTGGCCCCGACCTCGAGGGTCTGACCGTCGAGCACCCGGCGGCGAGCGTGCGGCTGCTGCTCCCATCGCCCGGAGCGCAACAGCTCATCATACCGAGCTGGAACGGCAACGAGTTCCTCCTGGCCGACGGGCGACGACCCACGATCCGGACCTTCACGCCGCGCCGCGTCGACCCCGAGGCCCTCGCGCTCGATCTCGAGATCGTCATCCACAGCGATGGCGTAGCGTCCGAGTGGACGGAGGCGGCCGAGCCCGGCGACCCGGCGGCGATCTCAGGTCCTGGCCGCGGCTACACCATCGACCGCGATGCGCCCGCCTTCCTCCTGGTCGGTGACGAGACCGCGATCCCCGCCATCAGCCAGCTGCTCGAGGCCCTGCCCGCCGAGACGCCGGTGCAGGCGCACATCGAGGTCGCCCACCCCGACGCCCGGCTCGCGCTGCCCGACCATCCGCGCGCGACCGTCGAGTGGTACGACCTGCCGCCCGGCGCGTCTTCCGGCGAGGCGCTCGTCGCCGCCGTGCGCGGCGCGGATCTCGTCCCCGGCACCCGGGTGTGGGGGGCCGGCGAAGCCGCGGCGGTGCAGCGCATCCGCCGCCACCTCTTCGAGGACCGAGGTCTGCCCCGCGCCCAGGCCTCGGTGCGCGGCTACTGGAAGCACGGCCGCAGTGGCGACGCCGACGACGACGCCTGAGCGTCTCACCGCCCACTCCCCCGGTCTGACAACGTCGGCCCTAAACCGCTCCGATCGCGCGCTCCACAACTCGTGCCTCCCCCACCGCCGGGCGGGCACAACGGCACGTCCGTCGTGCCCTCGGCCCGGCGATCTGGGCGGTCACCTGTCAGGCAAGGACTTCGCCCACGGTGTGAGCTTCGGATCCACGGCCAGGATGCGCCTCTCGCGTTCACCGTCAGCCGGGCGCGCCGAAGAGCTCCGCTACACGACTGAAGAACGCGGACCGGGCTAGGACCTCGGTGCAGCCCGCGGCGCGCGCTGCGTCCATCAGCGATCGGTTGACGTGGCTAGCGAATCCGACGATCCTCGGGCTCACGATCGAGGCCAGCACCTCGAGGACACCCGGCCGGGACAGGTCGACGATGACGATATCGGCGTGCCGGCCGCTGAGCTCGTCGGCCCGACGCACGAACGTCACCGCGCCCGCGGCGGCAACCTTGGAGCGGTCCATGAGATCCGGGACGTAGGCGACGATCACAACCCGTGCCGGTCCCGACGCGCTCCGGCTCTCGTCAGCAGCCCTTCCTCTCCGAACACCCACTTCGCGACACCCGCGTTCGCTCGGAAGCCATCTGGGGCTCGGCGCTTCACGTCGCCCAGTGTCACACCATCGGCGACCGATCACTTGCCGCATCGAACCGGTGCGGTTCCAGGCGGTCATCGCATCGCCTCGCTGGGTGCCGTGCTACCAGTCGACACCGAGGACCCGGCGCATCGTCGCCTCGAAATCGTCACGGCTCGGCTCCTTCGGGCTGACGGTCCCGATGCCATCAGCCTCGAGGGCCCCCTCGGTGGTGGACCCTCGGCCCCCGGCTCTCACCCGGTGGGAATCTTCGATGAGCAGGTCTGGGGACTTCTCCGTCGGCGCCGGCAGGGAATACGCCCGGTGTGAGAACGCGCCCATGGACGCGTTGATCGTCGTCTGGCACGCTCGCACACGGCTATCAAGACGAGGAGGGCATGCGATGAGCGGCTTCGTGGAGGTTGCTCGAGTCGAGGAGGTGCCGCCGGGCACCGCGACCGTGATCGAGGTCGGCGGGATGCAGCTTGCCTTGGTCAACGTCGGCGGCTCGTTCTTCGCCGTCGACAACGAGTGCACGCACCGGGGTGGGTTCTTGGGCGAAGGGGAGATCAATACCGACTGGAGCGAATGGGCAATCGAGTGCCCGCTGCACGGCAGCGTCTTCGACGTCCGCACGGGCGAGGTGCTGAATCTGCCAGCGCCGACGCCGGTGCGAACCTATGCGGTGGAGGTGGAGGGAGGGGTGGTCAAGGTTTCGACCGACTGACCTCCGCTACTACGGGCGCGCCCCCGCGGCAGGCGCAACGCGAGGCCCAGCGGTTCCGTCGGGCGTCGCGTTGGACCGGGCCGGGTGGCCTGCGGAGGAGGATGCGATGAGACCAGAAACGCGGGTTGGGTCGGTATCCGATGTCCCACCGGGCATCGTGATCGGCGTGGGGCGCTACGCCGTCGGCAACGCGGAGGGAAGACTGTTCGCCGTGAGCCGCCGGTGTCGGCACCTGGGCGCCGACCTCGCCAACGGCTCGATCGACGGAAACGGCTGCCTGGTGTGCCCCTGGCACGCCTCGCGGTATGACGTCGAGACCGGCCGCATGGTACGCGGACCGCAAGGCGCCTACGCGAAGATCCCAGGGCTCGGTGCGCTGAACAAGGCGCTGACTCGGATGCTTCCGCTGCGCCGCGCCGAGGTCGTGGAGCGAGACGGCATCCTCTTCGTGCGTTGAACGGCCGCACCCGATGAGCGCGACCGTCCTCGGGCCCGTTGTTGGTGCCGGGGAACGAGAACAGCCGGCTCCCCCGCGTGAGCGCATGGTGAAGGGGCTGGGCCAATGCGCGTGACGCTCCTCGGGCACGCCTCGGTGCTGGTCGAACTCCGAGATGGCGTCTGCCTGATGGATCCGGTGCTCGCAGACCCCTTCGAGGAGGGGACGGTTGTCTCCTGCCCACGGCGCACGATCGACGTCGAGGCCCTGCCGCCGATCGATCTGCTCGTCATCTCACACCGCCACCCCGACCACTTCGACCTGGCGTCGCTGGCACGCGTCGACCGCAGCGTCGACGCGATCTGCCCCGCCGACCCCCTGATCGTCTACGCGCTCGAGAAGCTGGGCTTCGCACGGGTCCATCCGGTGCACCCGATGGCACCGATCACGAGCGCGGAGTTCGAGCTGTATCCCACCCGGTCGGAACTGACGTCGATCCCCGAGATGGGGGTCGTGTTCCACGACGGCTCGGGCACCGTGTGGAACCAGGTCGACACCCCGCTCGCCGACGACACCATCAACGAGGTGTTGCGCCGCTTCGGGCCACCCGACGTGCTGCTCGCGATGTACGCAAGCCAGAACTTCGAGTTCTTCGAGAGCCTCGCGGCGGCGTTCCCGGCCGAGACACATCGTCAGAACCTCGAGACCGCGATCCGGGTCGCGCCCCGGACCATCGTGCCGGCATCGGCGGGGTTCCGGTTCTGCGGTAAGCACGAGTGGCTAAACGCGTTCCTGTTCCCGATCTCCCGGGAGCGGTTCGTCACCGATCTACGGGGGCTCGCGCCCGAGATCGACGCGCGGATCATGAACCCGGGTGACGTGCTGGAAATCGCCGACGGCGCGGTCCACCACCACCGCGCCGCATCACCGGCCGCGCGCACCGAGGTCGACGACACCACCCGGATCGCGTTCGACCCCTCCGCACCGGTACCACCGCTCAGCGACACCAACCCCGACGGCTACCCACCCCAACGACTCGAGCGCGTGACCGCCGACCTCGTGACCAGCATCGGCGGATGGGCCGCGACCACCCACGATGACCGCGTGCTTGGCGCGTACCGCGAGCACCGGGTCCGCTACCGCATCGGTGTCGTGTTCCCGGGCGGCCGCGAACGCTGGCACGACCTCGACTTCAGCGAGGTGGCGCTTCGCGTACGTGACGGCGAGGACGAGCCGCCCGACACCGACCTCGTGCACCGCATCGCGGCGTCGGCGCTCGCCGCCTGGGTCGAGCACACACGTAGCTTCTTCTCGGTGCGCGCGTCCTCGCGCCGGACCGGCACCGTCTACGCGCTCGCGCGCGACGCCGACGACGTCCAGCTCGAGCCCCGCCCGCTCCCCGACCTCCTCATGTACTACCTGCTGCGCGTGACGACCGGCTCGGAGACCGCCGCCCGCACCGAGGTGGACCGCCAGCTCGAAGCGCTGGGTATCCGGTCCGTCTAAGCCTCGATCCACCGATCGAGGGCTGAGAAGGCTGGCTGGTGGGGGTGTTGTGGGTCCGCGGAGCGCGCGGATGCTGTACGTGGTCGGATGAGCGAGGGTTTCGTCGCGCGCAGGGCGTGGGGATCCGGGTTCGGGGCGTGCGAGGCCGCGCTGGGTCCCCGGGTTGTGAACGCGTTGCCCGAGAAGTTCAGGCGGCGACTGGTGGGAGCGCGCGGAGTCGTGTGAGCGCGGCGAGGAACTGGTCGGCCCAGGGTCAGCGTGCGGGGAGCCGGAGGATCCAGCGTCCGGCGCGGTTGACGAGCCGGCCGGGCAGCGCGACGAGTCGCGTGCGGACGGTGCGGGCGACGGTGAGTTGACCGTCGGGGCGAAGGTCGCCGAGCTCGGCGGTCCAGCGCCAGAGGTTGTGGGCGAACACGCCGCAGGCGAGCCACGCGGCGTTGGCGGCGAAGTGCCCGGAGGGGCAGTGTTCGAGCCCGGCGCCGTCTTTGAGGTCGCGGATCGCGAGCTCGACGCTGGCGTGGTCGCGGTGGAACGCATCGACCTCGATGGCCGGGGTGTCGAGGCTGGTGATGAACGCGTGGTAACGCCAGTCGGGCCACAGCGCGGCTTGGGCCGGTTCGGTGAGACGGGTGCGGCGCACCACCCGCCGCAGCTCGCGTCGCTGGGAACCCCGACCGGTCACATACCGGGTCTCGGCGACCTGGGCCTCACCACCGGCCGGGTAGATGATCGGGCACCAGGCACCCTCAGCGATGGCGCCGATCCAGGCTTTGACCTGCGCATTGCCGTTGACGGTGATCGACCAGCCCACGTGGAGCCGGGTGAGCGTGTCGATGAGCGCGTAGGACCAGAACCCCGAGTCGCCCCGCACCACCAGCGTGCCGGTCGCGCCGGCCCGGCGCACCCGGGCGACGAGCTCTTCGACGAAACGCTTCGCGCCGCGTTGACTTGATCCCTTGCGCAGCCGCGCGTGCAGGATCTCACCGGTCTCGGCACGGGTCGCCAGCAGTGGGTGATAGCCGAGAACCCGCGTGTGCCCGTAGGCGGCCCCCTGTTTCTGTTGGCCGTGCACCTCACAGATCGTCGAGTCGAGATCGATCGTCACTGGCCCGTCGCTCGGTCCCGCGCCCAGGTGCCACGCGCGCCGCAACGCGTCGCCGAGCACCCTGTCGAGCTGTCGCACATGCCCGAACGTGAACGACCGCAAGAACGTGCCCAGCGTCGAGGGTGCCATCACCCGGAACGGCAACCCCCGCCGAGTCGCACCCGCCCGCAGCATGTCGGCATGATCGATGTGGGATCCGCCGGCCAGGATCGTCGCCACCAACGTGAGGACCTTCCGGCCCGGCAACGCGCCACCAACCCGGCCGACCAGACGAACGGTGCGGTTGATCAGCTGCTCCAACCCCAGGCGCGCCATCAAGGTCGCCGGGGCGATCAACCCCGCGTTGGCCACCAACGTCGGCTCGTCGAAGATCACCTCGACCCGGTCAATCGAGCGCGATACTGCTCTCACTGGAAGTGCCTCCCGTGGCTTGAGCCGATGCGGCGTCGAACACCGACATCGTCCCTGCTCGGGAGGCACTTTCCGCTGATACCCGCCACCTCACCACCAACCCATCGGTGGATCGAGGCTAAGAGCGCGCGCCGATCGGCAAGTAGATGTGCCTTGGACACCAAGGACTCCCCGCCCGTCGAGACGACTCCGTTCACGTCCCCGCACGTCATTGCCGCAGAACTCGATCATGGGCCATGGCCCGCGCGGCTGAACACGAATGCGTCGCGCGTCGCCTAGCGCGACTCTGACCTGCGAACACGCCGCCCGCCAACCCGAGCACGCGAGGCAGGAACTCAGCAAGCTCATCACCAATGGTTCGCCGCGACCACGACCGTGCTCGGACGCCGCGCGCCTCAGCCGCCGAGGAGGAGGTCGTTTGGCGAGGTATCTCGTCGAGGACGCAACCACTCGCCGCCCTGCATCGTTTCGATGCAGGGCGAGTCGTGCCGCGCGGTCACACTCATCGTGTGGAACCGAACCTGTTGCTACCGGGCCGACCGTTCGGCTCGCTCGACGACTATCTCGCGGTCGGTGGGGGACGCGCGCTCCGGGCTGTCCTGGAGCGCGGCGCCGAGTGGGTCCTCGAGGAACTCGAGCGGGCAGGCCTCCGCGGCCGGGGCGGCGGCGGCTTCCCGGCGGCGCGCAAGTGGCGCTCGGTACGCGCGGGTGGCGCCGCAGTAGGCGACCGATACGTCGTCGCGAACGGCGCCGAGGGTGAGCCGGGCACGTTCAAGGATCGGCCGCTCATGCGCGCGAACCCCTACCAGGTGATCGAGGGGCTAGCGGTCGCCGCAACCGTGGTGGTAGCACGCGAGGCGTTCATCGCGGTGAAGGCGTCGTTCGGCCCCGAGATCGAGGCGCTCGAGCGCGCGCTGGAGGAGATGGCCGCGGCAGGGCTGCTGTGCGACGCGCCCGTGAGCCTGGTCGGCGGGCCCGAGGAATACCTGTTCGGGGAGGAGAAGGCGCTGCTCGAGGTCATTGAAGGCAACGACCCGATGCCGCGGTGGTTGCCGCCCTACCTGCACGGGCTGTTCGCCACGACGCCACAGGAGGGCTGGTCCGCGGGGGTCGGGCCGCTGGAGCACGCCGAGCGGGCCGGTTCAAACCCGACGCTGGTGACCAATGTCGAGTCGCTGGCGAACGTGCCGCTGATCCTCACGCGGGGCGCCGACTGGTACTGCAGCATCGGCACGCCCGAGACTGCGGGTCCGCTGATTTGCACGGTCGTCGGCGACGTCGCGCACGCGGGGTTCGGGGAGGTGGAGCCAGGCACGACGCTGCGCGAGGTCATCGAGCGGATTGGCGGTGGCGCGCGCGACGGCCACGCCGTCAAGGCGGTGCTCTGCGGCGTCTCCAACCCGGTGCTCACCGCGGACGCCCTCGACGCGCCGGTCAGCTACGAGGGCCTGGCCTCGGCCGGTGGCGGTCTGGGGTCGGCCGGATTCGTCGTCTACGACGACACGCGCAGCATGCTCGCGGTGGCTCGCATGGTGTCGCGGTTCCTCTACGTCGAGTCGTGCGGACAGTGCCGCGCTTGCAAGTACGGATGCGGCGAGATCACGCGCCGCCTTGACACGCTCGCCGACGCGCACGGGGAGCTTCTCGACGTCGAGGTCATCGGTCAGCGCCTCCAATCGGTCACCGACCAGAACCGGTGCTTCCTCGGCGAGGAAGAGCAGCGGGTGATCAGCAGCCTCCTGCGCGAGTTCCCCAACGACTTCGTGCGGGAACTCGAAGGCGCCGCGCCACTCGAACCACTCCCGGTCCCGAAGATCCTCGACATCCACGACGGCATCGCGACCTACGACGAGAACGAGATGCGCAAGCAACCCGACTGGACCTACACACCCGCCTGACCGAGCGGAGCGCCCAGCTCGCCTGCGAACGGCGCGTCAGAGGTGCCGGCCCGAGTGGAGCCGTGGGAGCGAGCAGACGTGAACGCGCCGTCGGTGACCGAAACCGATGAACTCACCGCAGATCGCGTGCCCGGTCTCAGCTGTTAACCGTCGCCGTTCTGCGTGAACCTCGATGACGCCGGCGACGTCGAGATCGCTCATCTGATGACAACTCGATCTCTTCGTCACGTCGATCTCCTCGTCACGCCCACAGCCTACGCCTCGCAGCCGCAACGCGAACGCCGAGCGCGTTGACGGGCGCTCTCGGATGCACGCGCGGGCGAGCGGTGCGCCGATCCGGCTGCTCGCATGGCGGCTCTCTAGTATGACCCATGCCAGCGGGCACTGTTGCAAGACTGGCCGAGACGGCCGTCCAGCGAGTCGTTTCGAGGCGTAGTCTTTACGTATGGGTGACAAGACTCCGCGGTCGGGAAACGAGAAGAAGCAGGGCAAGAGCCTCAAGGAGAAGCGCTCCGCTAAGCATGCGAAGAGGGCGGAACGCTCGAATCGCGGAAAAATCGCGTAACCTGTTTCAGGACCAGGGCGCGAGGGCGCGGGTCATATGTGTCCCGCATCGTCGCCGTGGGTCCTGTTGCGCGGCGAGACTGTCGAGTCGTGGCACTGTTGCGTTGGGAACTATCCCCTCCAATCCAAGAGCGCTGATCTACGGATGGTTCGACGAGTGTTGTCAGGAGGGCCTCGTGCCCGAAGTCGGTGACCAGATTCAGTTGGTGGCCACAAAGGTGGACCAGGCGTCGCGAAGCGGCGTCGTGACCGACGTCCGGGGTCGCATGATCACGGTTCAATGGGCGGCGGGTCACCAATCCGTCTTTGTTCCTGCTCCGGGGACACTCACCGTCCTCGGTCGGGCGGGTACGCGGCCCCGAAAAGCCACCATCAGGGCTAGAGCGTCGAGGAGTGCCAGGGCAGCCATCCCGGCTCAGCCGTCGTCGACGAAGAAGACTCTGGCGAAGAAAGCGCCAGTCCGCAAGACAGCGAAGCATGGTGTCGCGAAGGCGGCAGCGACAAGGGCCACGCCCAAGGCGCCCGTCCCCAAGGCAGCAAAGAGGCCGACTGCGCCGAGGCGGACGACCGTGACAAAGAAGGCTCCCCGGAAGCGGGTCCGCTAGCTCGCCGGCTCCCCTACAGGTGTGCGGCAGATAATCCTGAACTACCACTTCGGAACCCGCCCGCTCCCAGCGCCCGAACGTCGGCGCACCCCAGCGTGCGTTAAGAGACTGCTGAGTTATTCGGCCAACGGTGCTCGCGATCGGGCTTGGGCACGCGTTGTCGCAGCGGTGGGTTCCGACAGCGTTGTACGACATCACCCCGTGGCCGGATCATCACGCTCCACAAGACATCACGAATTGCTCGCTGCGGCACGTGCGCACGCACGCACCGACGAGTTCAGCCTCCAGCCTCCGGTCGCGACGAAAGGATCGTGTGCTCGGCGTCCGTGCTGCCGCGCCGCGAGGGTCAGGCCTCGCCTCCGTACTCGTCTTTGTTCTCGGCCTGCCCCTCTGCAATGACACGGCCGTGCGCGGCGCGATAGGCCTCGTAGTCGCCTCGTAATCCGAGCGCTTGGCACGCCTCGCCTTGGTCACACTCGCCGACGCCTTCACTGGACTCGACCAGCAGGCCATCGCACACCACCGTCATGACCGCATCGTAGGCAGGTTTGACGGCAGTATGGCTTCTGCGATGGCGCGACACACACGCGCAATGCAGCAGCGAGGAAGCGCGCGACGCCGTCGTGGCCGCCGCGCAGCCGCTGAACCGATGGGCCAAGGCAGCGCGCAAGGTGCTCCTGGCGGCTCCGTCCCGGATTGGACTTCGGCGCCGCAACGGTGAGACATCGCCGCGGGCGCCAGCGCGCCCTCGCAGAGCCGCGACGTCGAGCATGAGGAGTATCGGATGAACGGACCACTGTTCCGTTGTGCACCCGGGTACGAGGCTCTCGGCAGCAGAGCTGGCCGCACTGTTTGGTGGCAGCTGGGAACTCACACGTGGCTGTGGGTGCCGAAAACTCGGTCACGCCTGGGACCAGTGGTTCGCAGTGCCGCTCGACCGCCCGGGGGTCGTGGGACCGGGCCAACGTGCGGGTCGCGAAGGCTGCGAAGGCCCGCAAAGTCCCGTCATCGGGTCTCATGCACCCTGATCGCGCGAGGTGCTGAGCGCGCCATAGTCAAGGGGATTCGGGTGACCACACCCCCTTCGACGTCGTCGCGCCGTGACTGCCCCTCGGAGAAGGCTGGAGGTCAGCGACCGAACTGAGTTTCCGGCACCCACAGGTCGACGATTCGGTTTCCCTACGGCGACCTCGATGACGCGATCGCCGTAGCGCGCACGATCCATGACCGTACAGCCGGTTGGTTCAACCCGCCGCCACTACGATTGCGAGCGTGCAGACCACCGAGGTGAAGCCGACCCCTGACCCGGACGTGAGTCAATTCGAAGACACGCGTCCCAAGCAGGCGGCCATGCACCCGTTGCTCATGGGCCTGTGGGACATGCTGCCCGAGCCTGGCCCCGGCAACTACACGCCCGAACAGCAGGCTGAGTGGATCGAGGCAGCGAAGGTGAACCTCAAGCTGCTCTACGGCGGCCCGCGGCCTGCTCCGCGGGTAGCCTCATCGCATGGCGAAACGCCGGTCCGCCCATCGGCGGCCAACGAAGAAAGTTGACGAGCCCAAGCCGCTCAATCGCTTCGAGTCACTGACCAAGCGCCTCGTCTCTGTCCCCAAGAAGGAGCTCGACGACGCGCGGGCGCGGGACCGTGCACGAGACCGCGCTGCGTCCGGCGACTAGATACTTTCCGCCAAGCCGGGACTTATCAGCGGCCTTCACTGAAGGTCGATCGGACAGCGAGCCCATCGAGAACCCGAGTGTCCCGCGGACGAGTCAGACGAGGGCCACGCCGACTAGCTGCGGTTGTGCTCCAAGCTCCCAGCTACGATCTGCCAGTGTTGTCCGTCCCATCGGTGCACGTGACCGCCATCAGGACCGGCCCGATTGCAGTGCCGGGTCTCGCCTTCATGCGCTGGACTTGCATCGAACGTGGCGAAGCAGCCCTTGGTGAGGCATGCCTGGCGTTGCATGGAACCGAACCTTACCCCATCACGCGATCTGGTGAGTTACCTAGGCACTGACCTGGTGGGTTCGGTTGTCAGTGCCGTCGACCCAGGTCCTGCGGCCGACGCGACCGTCATCCGTCGGTGAGCGACGGTTTCTCGCACCGCGCGTCATCGACACGAACCAGCCCGCCGAACGCGAGACGCACCCGCCGGGCGGCGCGTGCAGGGTGCGACACTCGCAGCGGCGGCTCGATGACCAGGCCGTTCGCGCCGTCGACACCCGACGGTCCGCGGCGTGAGCCAGAGTTGAGAAAACCGTGTGTCGCGCATCGCACGGGCACGCATGGGGCACGAACACCGAGGGCACGAACTCGACACGGTGCAGGAAGTAGGCTCTGACCTGCTCATTCGCAACACGAGCCCTCGTAGCTCAGGGGAGAGAGCAACGGTTTCCTAAACCGTGAGTCGCAGGTTCGAATCCTGCCGGGGGCACGAACAGGGGGCACGAACAGGGGGGCGCTACAACTAGCGACCGCCGCGCGGCGCTCAGAGCTCGATCACGCAGCCATCGGGGTCGGCGGCATACGCGTACGGCGCGCCCGACGCGTGCTGGCCGACGTCAGGCCAGCGGCGGGGTTCGCTACGCTCGACCCCGCCGAGTGGAAGGGAGCCCCCCGTGCGAGTGCGTGTCGTCGCCTGCGCCGCCGCGATCGTCGCCACGACCGCATGGACCGCCGCGCCCACCGCTGCCGGCGCGCTCCCGGTCCGATCGGCAAGCCTGCGCGTCGTCGACGTCTCGGGCCGGCCTTCCATGGTCACCGGCGGCGACGTGCTGGTCGCGATCGACGGCAAGGGCGCCACCCCCGACAACGTGAAGCTGGCCCTCGACGGCAAGGACGTGACCGGGGCGGCGCAGCCCGCCGGGCGCGACGGCCGGCTGCTCGCGCTCGTCAGCGGGATGAAGCCCGGGAAGCACACCATCACCGCCCGGGCCGCAGGCGCCAAGGCGTCGCTGACCGTCACCGACCATCCGATCACCGGCCCCGTGTTCTCCGGCCCGCACCTGCCGCTCCCCGTCTGCACCACGCAGGAGCTCGGGCTCGGCCCGCCCACCGACGCCGACTGCTCCGCGCCGACCAAGGTCACCTGGCAGTACCGCTCGACCGACGGCCGCTTCAAGCCACTGGTCGATCCCACGCAGCGGCCGGCCGACGTCGCGCAGACCACCGTCGGCGGCAAGGCGGTCGACTACATCGTGCGCATGGAGGAGGGCACGATCAACCGGTCGGTGTACTGGATCGCGGTGCTCGACCCGACACCGAGCAGCAGTAGCTTCACCGGCGCGGGATGGAACCGTCGTCTCGTCTACCGCTACGGCGGGGGGTGCGGAGCCAGCTACAGCCAGGGCAACCTGCTGGGTGTGAACGTGCTCGACGACGGGCTGCTGTCGCGCGGCTACGCGGTCGCCACCGCGACGTTCAACACCTTCCAGGTCGCCTGCAACGACGTGCTCTCGGCCGAGACGACCATGATGGTGAAGGAGCACTTCACCAAGGCGTTCGGTCGGCCTCGCTTCACCATCGGCGACGGTGGCTCGGGCGGGGCCATCCAGCAGCTCCTCATCGCGCAGAACTACCCGGGCCTGCTCGACGCCATCGCGCCGACGCTTCCGTTCCCCGACGCCATCTCGGTCGCCCCCGGCGTGTCGGATTGCGGGCTGCTCAACCACTTCTACAAGAGCGCCGGCGCGAGCTGGACCGATGCGCAACGCAAGGCCGTCAACGGGCACCTCACCACCGGTACCTGCAACCTGTGGGTCTCCACGTTCGTCGACAACGTCGACCCGACCAAGAACTGCGACAGGCGCATCCCGAAGGACCGGATCTACAAGCAGGGGACCAACCCCAGGGGCCTGCGCTGCACGCTCCAGGACTCGAACCGCAACGAGTTCGGCACCGACCCCGCCACCGGCTTCGCGAACCGCCCCCTCAGCAACGTGGGCGTGCAGTACGGACTGAAGGCCCTGAACGACGGCGCGATCACCGTCGACCAGTTCCTCGATCTCAACCAGCAGATCGGCGGCTACGACATCGATGGCACGTTCGTCGCGGCTCGCGAGAACGCGCCGGACTCCGTCTTCCGCCGCGCGTACGAGACGGGGCGGGTGGCGTCGGGAGGTGGTGACCTACGGAAGATCCCGGTCATCACGATGAACTTTTACACCGACCCGTTCGGCGACATCCACGACCGGTTCCGCTCGTTCACCATCCGTGAGCGCCTGCGCGGTCGCGACGGCAGCCGCGACGCGAACCACACGATCTGGACCCGGCCCCCGGGTGGCAACTTCGTGACCGGGCTGACCGGCGCGGTCGCGGACTCGGCGTCGTTGACGACCGTGCTCGACGAGTGGCTCACCACCGGCAAGCGACCGGACGCGGCCGTCGACAACTGCCTCGACGCGCAGGGCAACCGCGTCGCGGGCGACGACGTGTACGACCACCCCGGCCCCTGCGCCGACCTGTATCCGTTCTTCGGCGACCCCCGCACCGCAGCCGGCGCACCGCTGCGCAACGACATCATGAAGTGCCGGCTGCATCCGATCGACGCGAATGACTTCAAGGTTCCGCTCGGCGACGCCCAGCGGGCCCGGCTGACGGCCATCTTTCCGAAGGGCACCTGCGACTGGACCCGGCCCGGCGCGGGGCAGGTGCCGCTCGCACACACCTGGGTCGACTACTCGCACTGATCCCGTCTCCGTCTCCCGGCCCCGCCCCTTGCCACACGCCCGGCCAGGGTCGAGGCTGGCGGGCGAGGTGGTGCGAATGGCCGGCTCGATTCTGCGATGGGCGGCGTTCGAGGCGGACGCGCCCGAGCTGGCCGAGGCGGGCCGCAGGCTGCTCTTCCGGTGGGGACCCGGCCTCGCGTACCTCGCCACCGTCCGCCCCGACGGCGCGCCCCGCATCCACCCGGTCTGCTCGACCATCGTCGACGACGGCCTGTGGGTGGTGGTGGGCCCGTCGCCCAAGCGGGGCGACCTGGTGCGCGACGGCCGGTACGCGCTGCACACGTTCCCCGAACGTGAGGTCGACGACGAGTTCTCCGTCGCCGGCCGGGCAGAGCGCAACGAGGATCCGTCGACCCGCGATGCCGTCGAGGCGGACTTCCAGGCCCGGGACGTGAACACCGGTGAGTCCGACGTCCTGTTCGAGCTGCTGATCGAGCGCGCGCTCCACGCCGCGTACGGGCCGCGGCCGTCGTGGCCGCCGACCTACACCCGCTGGCCCGGCTCACCCGGCTGACCGGCCCGGCGCAGCGATCCCGGCTCCGCTCCCCCGGCACCTGAACCCCGTCTGAATAGCCTCCTAATCCCGGGCCATCGACGTGCCGACACCCATGGCGATGACCACGAAGGACCGAGCGACCGGAGCGACCCGCCGAGAGGACCGGCGCGACCGCGCCCGCGCCCTCGCGCTCCTCCACGCCGCCGGGGCCGTCCTCATGCTCGCTCCGGTCGTGCTCCCCCACCGGTCCGGCCTCGACGAGATGCCGCTCCTGGCGCTCTCGCTGGCCGCGGCGGCGACCTCGGGCGTGCTCTTCGTGCTGGGCCCCCGGGTGACCGCACCGGCCTGCCACTCCATCCTCGCGATCGACATCGTGCTGGTCTCGGTCACCCTCTACTCCGCCGGGCTGCCGGGCGCCGAGCCGTACGCCGCGTTCTACATCTCGCTCGCCGTCTACGCGTTCCACTTCTTCCGTCGCCGCGAGCACGCCTTTGCCCACCTCGCGCTCATCGGGGTGGGGTACGCCACCGCGCTCGCCGCGAGCTCCGACGACCTCTCGTGGCTCACGGGCTGGGTCGCGACCGTGGCCACCGCGGGAATGGCGGGATGGGTGGTCGGCTCGCTGTCGCGCAAGGCCAGGCTGTTCGCCCGGGCCGACGCGCTCACGACGCTGCCCAACCGCATCGCCTGGGAGGAGGCACTGGTGCGCGAGGTGGCCCGGGCCGAGCGCGAGCGCACGCCGCTCTGCGTCGCGCTGCTCGACCTCGACAACTTCAAGGAGTGCAACGACAAGGGTGGGCACGAGGCCGGCGACCGGATGCTCCGGGACGCGGCCGGCGCCTGGATCCCGGCGCTGCGCCGTACCGACCTGCTGGCGCGCTACGGCGGCGACGAGTTCGCCCTCATCCTCCCCAACTGCGACCAGGACGGCGCCGCGGAGGCCATCGAGCGGCTCCGAGAGGTGATGCCGAAGGGCCAGACGTTCTCGGCCGGCGTCGCCCGGTGGAACGGCACCGAGCCCGCGGCCGAGCTGATCGTGCGGGCCGACCACGAGCTCTACGCGGCGAAGCGCGGGGGCCGGAACCGGACCGCGACCGCGAGCTGATCCCTCGGGAGCCCCCTCGTTTGCCAAGATGGGCCCTTCCCGTCGCCGACCCGAGGACCCGTCTCCATGCATTGCTCGCCGCGCGTGCGCTCGCTCACTACCGCCGTCACCGTCGCGCTCGTGCTCGCGGCCGCGGGCTGTGGTGGCGGAGGCGGCCACGCGCGCGCGCGGGCGAAGGCTCCGGTCACGACCACCACGTCCAGCACGCCGCCGTCCTCCACGACGGCGGCGCCGGTGGTCAACGTCTACGCGCACACGACGCCGGGCGACCTGAGCCCCGCCGTGGCCGGTGTTCCCACGCGCGTCTATGTGCCGAACAGCCAGTCGAACACCGTCGACGTGATCGACCCGGCCACGTTCCAAGTCGTCGACCACTTCGCGACCGGCGGCCTGCCCCAGCACGTCGTGCCGTCGTGGGACCTCAAGACCCTCTACGTCAACAACAACACCGGCAACAGCCTCACGCCCATCGATCCCCGCACGGCCAAGCCCGGCCCGAGGATCCCGATCGAGGATCCCTACAACCTCTACTTCACGCCCGACGGCACCAAGGCCGTGGTGATGGCCGAGCGCAACTCCGAGATCGACTTCCGCGACCCGCACACCTGGAAGCTCGTCAAGGGCCTGCACATCCCCCACCGAGGGGTCAACCACGCCGACTTCAGCGCCGACGGCAGCACCATGTTCGCCAGCACCGAGTTCTCGGGCTTCGTGGTGCGGGTCGACCTCGCGTCGATGGAGCTCACGGGCGAGGTGCAGGTGGGCGGCAAGCCCGTCGACGTGAAGCTCTCGCCCGACGGCAAGCTCATCTACGTAGCCAACGAGACCCGCAACGGCGTGTCGGTGATCGACCCGTCCGCGATGAAGGAGGTGGGCTTCATCCCGACCGGCTCGGGCACGCACGGCCTCTACCCGAGCCGCGACGCGACGAACCTCTACGCGACCAACCGAACGGGTGGCTCGATCTCGGTGATCAGCTTCGCGACCCGGGCGGTGATCGCGACGTGGCCCATCGGCGGCAGCCCCGACATGGGCGGCGTCTCCACCGACGGCACCCAGCTGTGGCTCAGCGGCCGGTACAACTCAGAGGTGTACGTGATCGACACGACGACCGGTCAGCGCATCCACACGATCAAGGTGGGCGCGGGCCCGCACGGGCTCTGCCTCTTCCCGCAGCCGGGCCGCTACAGCATGGGGCACACCGGCAACTACCGCTAGCCTGCGCCGGGTGCCCGTGCTCGTGCCTCCGGGGAGCACCGTGGGCTTCCTCGGCGACCTCGCCGTCCCCGCAGAGCTGTACTGGGTGAGCCGCGAGCCCACGCCGCTCGCCGGCATGGGCTACCCGGCCCGGACCGACTGGGCCCAGCTGCACCGCGCCGGCCTGCGCCACGTCGTGTGCCTCACCCACGACGACGCCCGCTACGACCCCGCGCCGCTGTCGGTCACGGCGATCGGGCTGGAGGACCTCTACGTGAACCCGGGCCCCGCCGACCCCGAGCGCGAGCGCGCGCTCGTGCTGCGCGCCGCCGACGCGACGGTCGCGCGCCTCGAGGCGGGTGAGGGCGTGGTCGTGCACTGTCGGGGTGGGCGGGGCCGCACCGGCGCAGTGCTCGGCTGCGCGCTGGTGCGCCTGGGCCACGACCCGTCGCAGGTGGTCACGTACCTCGACGCGCTCCACCGCTGGCGAGGCAAGCACGGCTGGCCCGAGAGCCCCTGGCAGGCCCGCGTGGTCGAGGAGTGCGCGACCGCCTGACGGGTACGGTGCCGGCCGTGGCGGCGCTCCTGGGTCTCGTGGTGGCCGCGGCATACGGGACGGCCGACTTCCTCGGGGGCCGCGCGACCCGGGTGTCGTCGCCGTGGACGATCGTGCTCGCGACGCACGCGATCGGGCTCGTCGCGGTGACCGGATACGCGATCGTGCTCGGGGCCGACACGCTCACGCTCTCCGACGTCGCCCTGGGCGCCGGTGCGGGCCTCGCGGGCGTGGCCGGGCTCGCCTGCCTCTACCGAGGGCTGGCCGTGGGCCGGGCGAGCGTGGTCGCGCCGCTCAGCGCGGTCGGTTCCGCCGTGCTCGAGGTGTCGTGGGGACTCGCGCGGGGAGAACGCCCGGGCCCGGTGGCCCTCGCCGGAGTGGCACTCGCGCTCGTTGCTGTGGCGATCGTCGCCGGCGCTCCGGATCACGGAGCCGTGACGCGCGTGTCGCGTGCCACCGAGCTCGCCCTGGGCTCCGGCGCGGCCGTGCTGCTCGGCGCGTTCCTCGTGCTCCTCTCGGGTACCGGCTCCGGCTCGGGGCTCTGGCCGGTCGTGATCTCGCGCGCCGCGCCGATCCCGCTGCTCGCGGTCGGGCTCGCGACGCTCCGACGGCCGCTGCGCGTACCGCGCGCCGATCGCGCGCTCGTCGTCAGCACGGGACTGCTCGACGCGACGGCGACCGCGCTGCTCCTCATCGCGGTGCGCGAGGACCTGCTCTCCCTCGTCGCGCCGGTCGCCGCCCTCTACCCGGCTGCCACCGTGCTCCTCGCCCGGACGGTGCAGCACGAACGCGTCGGGCCGGTACGCGCCGGCGGCCTCGCGCTGGCACTGGCCGGCCTCGCGCTCATCGCCATCCGCTGACGAGCGCACGAACCGTCGGGGTGCTCAGCGGGGGCTGAGGCGCAGGGTGATCGGGCCGGGTACGGCGTCGGTGTGCCAGGTGAGCAGCTGGGTGACCGGGTCGTGCGCGGTGGTGCCAGCCGACACGCCGATCGCGGGAGCGTCGCCGTAGTGCAGCCCGGGCACGTACACCACCGTGGGCGCGCTGATCGACGGGTCGCGCTCGATCTCGAGCTCGAAGGTGATCGTCGCGAGGTTGAACGTCATTCGGGTGGGCATGCCGCTCGCGTGACGCACGTACGGTCGGCAGAACGCGCGCACCGCCCGGCCGCCCGCGTCGAGACTGGCCGCGTCGCTCACGTCATCGGGGCTGAAGATCGAGAGGTCCTCGGCGTTCCACTGGTCGCCGTGCTCGTGGGTGTTGTCGGCGGTGTAGTTCCAGTGGGTGCTGTTGAGCAGGGTCGCCTCGAGCGCGCGGTAGTTGGCGTCGAGCGCGATCTCCTCCGCGGAGTAGTCGCCGCTGCGGTACGCGGCGCCGCCGTTCATCTCGTAGGGGATCCCGAACTCGCCGATCAGCATGGGCGGGTTCCCCATGCGCTCGCGCGAGAAGGCCTGGAGCCCGGAGAGCTGGGCGGTGAACTCCGCCCCGATGGCCTCGGCACCGGCGAGCGTCTCGCCGCCGAGCGTGCGGTAGGCGGCAGGGTCGAAACGCCGGGTGGCCAGGGTCATCACGTCGTACCAGTGGCGCGCGTTGCAGACGAGCAAGTCGGGGTCGGCCCACTCGCTGGCGAAGCTCATCGGCGAGCCCTCGATGAAGAGGAAGCAATCCGGGTGGGCACGGCGCAGGGCGTCGCGCATGCGCTGCACGAACGGCACCATGAAGTCGGCCCATCCGTCGACCGGCCGGCCGGCGCGCGCGGTGAAGTACGCCGGGTCGGCGAGCACGGGCGCGCCCGACGCGTCGACGTCCCACACGCCGGCCCGTCGCCACGGGCAGCCCCGGGCCCAGATCGACGTGCCCTTCGGGTTGAGCACCGCGCCGTCGTCGCGCTCGATGGTGACGCCGTCGGCGGCGGCGAGGTGCTCGAGGGGCGAGAACGGCTTCGGGCCGTCGCGGAGCATGAAGCGCCGGGCACGGTGCAGGTCGTCGCCGCGGCCGATGTAGCCGGGGTTGGGCTCGTTGAGGGTGTCGTAGCCGAGCACGCAGGGAAGATCGGCGAGCCGCTCGGCCACCGCGCCCACCGCCGCGATGTAGTGGTCCTGGAGCCGCGTCTGCACGCCGGTGAGCTCGGGGCAGAACGTGTCGCCGGCGTAGAACAGCGTCCACATGCTCGCCACCGGCGCGCGGTCGTAGTTGGCGGGCCAGTCGAACGCGTCGAGCGCGACGGCCTCGGCCTCCACGAACCGCTCCGCCCGCAGCCCGGCCCACTCGAACGCCCAGAACGGCGCGCCGTCGCCGCCGGTCCAGCGGCTCCACACGTCCTGATGGGGATCGACGAACACGAGCAGGCCGCGCTCCCCCGCCCGGCGCACGACCTTGCGCACGTAGTCGAGGTACTCCTCGTGATACTCGCCCGGGCCGCGGTGCTCGATCGCCTCCCAGGTGACAAGGAAGCGCAGCACGTCGAAGCCCCAGTGCACGATGCGGTCGAGGTGGCGGTCGATCTCGTCGAGGGGCGCGGGCCGCCCGACGAAACTCACGTCGCGCCATCCCTCGAAGTCGACGCCGAGATGCGTGGCTGACGGGGGCGAGAACGGGACCTTCGTGCTCCCGCCCAGGTTCACGCCCCGCAAGAGCGTGGGCCGGCCGTGAGGGTCGACGAACCAGCCGTCGCGAGTGGTGTAGCCGTGACTCATGGGTGGCGAGTCTCGCACGCGAGCGCGCCTACCATCGCCTGGTGAGCGCCGGGATCGCCGGGGTCGCCGGGATCGCGGGATCGCCGGAGCGAACATGCGCATCCAGTTCAACCACTCCGAGCGGGCGACCCTCGGCGTCGAGATGGAGCTCACGATCGTCGACCGCTCGACCGGGGCGCTCGTGAGCGCGGCGTCGGAGATCCTCGACGAGATCGGCCGCCCTCACCCCGGTGGCATGCACCCGAAGGCCAAACACGAGCTGTTCGAGTGCACGGTGGAGATCATCACCGGGATCTGTGACACCGTCGCCGAGGCCCGCGCCGATCTCGCCACCACCCTCGCCGAGGTCTGGGCCGCGGCCCGCGAGCGCGGCCTGGCCCTCGTGTGCGCGGGCTCCCACCCGTTCTCGAGCTGGCACGAGCAGATCGTCAGCCCGCCGTCGCGCTACGGCGAGCTCGTCGACGAGATGCGATGGACCGCGCAGCGACTCCAGATCTTCGGTATCCACTTCCACGTGGGCGTGCGGTCGGGCGAGAAGGCAATCGCCATCGCCAACGCGCTCACGCTCTACCTGCCGCACTTCCTCGCCCTCTCCGCGTCGAGCCCGTACTGGGAGGGGCGCGACACCGGGCTCGCGTCGTGCCGGGTGAAGGTGTTCGAGGCCCTCCCCACCGCGGGGCTCCCACCGCACCTCGACGACTGGGCCGACTTCGAGCGCTTCATGCATACGCTCGTGACCGCGGAGGCGATCAAGACGATCCGCGAGGTGTGGTGGGACATACGTCCGCACCCCGTCTTCGGCACCGTCGAGCTGCGCATCTGCGACGGCGTGCCCACGCTGCACGAGATCGCGGCGCTCGCCGCGCTCGCGCAGAGCCTGGTGACGTGGTTTGACGAGCGGCTCGACGCCGGTGACCCGCTCCCGGTGCCGCGCGACTGGGTGATGCGCCAGAACAAGTGGTTGGCCGCCCGGCACGGCGTCGACGCGGCCCTCATCTTCGACGAGCAGGGCAACCGGCGGCCGGTCCGGCAGTGGGTGACCGAGCTGGTCGACGACCTGGCGCCCGTGGCCGCCCGGCTCGGCTGCGGCCCCGAGCTCGGTACCGTGCGCGGCATCCTCGAGTGCGGCCCGAGCTACCTGCGCCAGCGCCGGGTCGTGGTCGGCGGCGGCACGCTGGTCGACGTGGTGGGCGCGCTGGTCCGCGAGCTCGAGACCGACGCGGTGCTGGCATGAGCTTCGACGCAAGCGCGTTCCTCGATGCGTTCCTCGACACGCACGTCGAGGAACTGGTCGCGTTCCGCCGCCAGCTCCACAGCCATCCCGAGCGGAGCCACGAGGAGCGCGAGACCACCGCACTCGTCGCGCAGCGCCTCGAGGTGGCCGGGCTCGCGCCGCGCACGCTCTCGTCGGGCACCGGCCTGCTCTGCGACCTGGGCCGCGGCGAGCAGGGCGGCGGCATCGTCGCCCTGCGGGCCGATCTCGACGCGCTGTCGATGACCGACGAGAAGGACGTCCCCTACCGTTCGCAGCACGACGGCGTCGCGCACGCGTGCGGCCACGACGTGCACACGACCGTCGTGCTCGGGGCGGGGCTGGCCCTCGCTCGACTGCTCGGCGAGGCCGCCGCGCCGGACGCGCGCGTCCGGCTGATCTTCCAGCCCGCGGAGGAGGCCGTGCCCGGCGGCGCGCTCGACGTGATCGCCGACGGCGGACTCGACGGCGTCGACGCCATCTTCGGGCTGCACTGCAACCCGAAGCTCGACACCGGCACGTTCGGCGTGCGGGCGGGTCCGATCTCCTCGGCCGCCGACCTACTCGAGGTGCGGCTGCACGGGCCGGGCGGGCACACCGCGCGGCCCCAGCTCACCGCCGACCTCGTGCAGATCGCCGGTCGCGTCGCCACCGAGCTACCCGTCGCGCTGCGCGACCGCAACCCCGACCTGCACGTGGTGTTCGGCGCGGTACACGCGGGCGACGCCCCCAACGTCATCCCCGCCCTTGCGGTGCTGCGCGGAACCGTGCGCACCCCCGACCGCACCGCGTGGGACCTAGCACCGGCGCTGGTGGTCGACCTCCTCCACGAGATCGTGTCGCCCGCGAGAGCGACGTTCGACGTGCGCCACGACCGGGGCGCGCCGCCGGTGGAGAACGACCCACAGGCCACCGAGGTGCTCCGCGCTGCTGCCACGGCCGCGCTTGGTGCCGACGCGGTGGTGGCCACCGAGCAGAGCGCCGGCGGCGACGACTTCTCCTGGTATCTCGAGAAGGTGCCGGGCTCCTACGGCCGCCTCGGCGTGCACGACCCCGCCTCCACCGAGCCTCGCCTCGACCTGCACGCGAGCACCTTCGACGTCGACGAGCGCGCCATCGCGGTGGGGATCCGGGTGCTGGTGCAGGTCGCGCTCGAGGGCCGGCCGGCCCGCTGAGCATCCCGCGCTCGGCGGCGCGGGATCAGTCCTTCAGCTCGATCAGGATCTCGCGGAAGCGGGTCGCGCCTCGGTTGACGGCCCGCTCGGTGGTCCCCGGCTCGATGTAGTACACGTGACCGGGCTTCACCGTGGCGTGCTCCGTCTCGCCGCTCGCATAGTCGGCGTCGATGCTCGTCCCCTCGAGGATGCAGAGCAGGTACGGCAGGTCGTGGTGGTGGAGGTCGGAGGCCTCGCCCGGCTCGAGGCGCATCTCCCACACCCGAACCCGCTCGTTCTCGAACAGGAGCCGGTTGGCGACGTCGCCCAGCTCCTCCTGCGCCATGCGCGCAGGCTATGCGCTCGTGCTCGGCCCCACACGGGCGCTAGCATCGGCCCGTACACGGGAGCCCGGTGCGCCGGGCTGAGAGGGTGGGCATCGCAGCCCCCGACCGTCAGAACCTGATCCGGGTCATGCCGGCGCAGGGAGCTCTCGGCCTTCCCTCCGCATGGTCGGCGCGCGCGAGCGGAGGGAGCAAGGTGGAGCACGACGCGGTGGTGCTCGCCGGCGGCGAGCCGGTCCACGAACGCTGGCGCGCGCACCTTCCCTCGGGCGCGCTCGTGATCGCGGCCGACTCCGGCCTCGAGCACGCGGCCGCGCTCGGGCTCCCGGCCGACCTGGTCGTTGGCGACCTCGACTCGGTCGAGCCCGGCCTCCTCGACGCGGCGATCAAGACCGGAACGCCCGTCGAACGCCACGCCGTCGACAAGGACCAGACCGACCTCGAGCTCGCGCTCGAGGCGGCCCGGGCGCGCGGCGCGCGGCGCGTGCTCGTGCTCGGTGCCGGCGGCGGGCGCCTCGACCACCTCCTCGCCAACGCGCTGCTCCTCGCGTCGCCGGCCTTCGCCAACCTCGAGCTCGAGGCCTGGGTGGGCCCGGCCCGCGTGGTCGTGGTGCGTTCGCGCGCGCAGTTCCGCGGTGAGCCCGGGAGCCTGCTCTCGCTCCTCGCGGTCGGCGGCCCGGCGCGCGGGGTGCGCACGGAGGGGCTGCGGTTCGCGCTCTGCGGCGACGACCTGCACCCGGGCTCGACCCGCGGCGTCAGCAACGAGCTGGCCGAGCCGCTGGCCATCGTCACGCTCGAGCACGGCGTGCTCCTCGCCGTGCAACCCGACGGAGGGACAATCTGACATGCAACGTACGCTGCGCATCCACCGTGTCCGCGCCGCCGCCGCTGCCACCGTCGCCACCGTGCTGGTGGTCGTCGCGGCCGGGGGCGGTGGTGGGTCGTCGTCGAAGGGCGTCACGATCACCCTCGTCACCCACGACTCGTTCACACCCTCGAAGTCGGTCATGCGCGCGTTCACGAAGCAGATCGGCGGCAAGGTGAAGGTGCTGAAGTCGGGCGACGCCGGCGCCGCGCTCAACCAGGCCATCCTCACGAAGAGCCACCCGCTCGGCGACGCCTTCTTCGGCGTCGACAACACCTTCCTGTCGCGCGCGCTCGGAGCCGGGATCTTCGCCCCGTACCGCGCCGCCGGCCTCGACTCGGTGCCGAGCCGGTTCCAGCTCGACGCCACCCACCGGCTCACACCGGTCGACTACGGCGACGTGTGCGTCAACTTCGACAAGAAGTGGTTCGCCGATCACCACCTCGCCGTCCCCCAGACGCTCGACGACCTGGCGAAGCCGGAGTACAAGGGGCTGCTCGTCACGGAGAACCCGGCCACCAGCTCGCCCGGCCTCGCCTTCCTGCTCGCGACCGTGGCTCACTTCGGGCCGAACGGCTGGCGCGACTACTGGACGCGGCTCCGCGCCGACGACGTGCGCGTCGAGGCCGGCTGGGAGCAGGCCTACAGCACCGACTTCTCCGGCAGCACCGGCAAGGGCTCCTACCCGCTCGTCGTGTCGTACGCGTCGAGCCCGCCGGCCGAGGTCTCCCTCGCCGACCCGAAGCCCTCCGACGCGCCTACCGGCGCGCTGCTCGACACCTGCTTCCGTCAGGTCGAGCTCGTGGGTGTGCTGAAGGGCACGAAGCACGCCGCGGCCGCGCGCCAGCTCGTCGACTTCATGCTCTCGACGCGCTTCCAAGAGGACCTTCCGCTCAGCATGTTCGTGTTCCCGGTGCGCGAGGGCGCGAAGCTGCCCGACGTGTTCGTGAAGTACGCGCAGGTGGCACCGAGGCCCTTCGAGCTGCCGCCGGCGGAGATCGGCGCGCAGCGTGACCGTTGGATCGACCAGTGGACCGCGACCGTCCTGCGCTAGCTCGCACCGCTTGGCGGGCGGTGCTGATCGGGGCGCCGCTCGCGTTCGTGGCCGTGTTCTTCGCGTACCCGGTCGCGTCGATCGTGGGGCGGGGGCTTTGGCCCGGCGGCCGGCTCGACCTCTCGCCCGTCGCCGACGTCGTCGCCGACCGCTCGCTGCGGGGCGTGGCCTGGTTCACGCTGTGGCAGGCCACCGCGTCGACCGCCCTCACCGTGCTCGTCGCGCTCCCGGGCGCGTGCGTGCTCTCCCGCTACGAGTTCCGCGGCAAGCGGCTGATCCACGCGGCGGTGACGGTGCCGTTCGTGCTCCCGACCGTGGTGGTCGGCTCCGCGTTCCTGAGCCTGCTCGGGCAGAACGCGCCGCTCGGTGGGCTCGGCCTCGCCGACACCGTGTGGGCCATCCTCCTCGCGCACGTGTTCTTCAACTACGCGGTGGTCGTACGCACCGTGGGCGGGCTGTGGTCCCATCTCGACCCGCGGCAAGAGGAAGCGGCCCGGGTGCTCGGGGCGAGCCGCTGGCGCGCGTTCCGATCGGTCACGCTGCCCGCGCTCCGCCCCGCGATCGTGGCGGCGGCGTCGATCGTGTTCCTCTTCACGTTTACGAGCTTCGGCGTGATCCTGGTCCTCGGTGGCCCCCGCCACTCCACCCTCGAGACCGAGATCTACCGTCAGACGGCCGAGCTCCTGAACCTGAAGGTGGCCGCCGCCCTCACGATCGTGCAGCTCACCGCGGTCATCGCCATGCTGATGGTGAGCGCGGGAGCCCGCGGCCGCCGCGCCGCCGCGCTCGAACTGCGGCCGGTCTCCGAGGTGGCCCGACGCCCGCGAACCGCCGGGGCCCGGCTCACGCTCGGCGTCAACCTCGCGGCCATGGCCGTGCTCCTGGGCACTCCGATCGCGGTGCTCGTGAGCCGGTCGCTCGCGACCGCACGGGGGCCGTCGTTCGGCTTCTACCGCGCGTTGTCGAGCACGGGACGCGAGAGCGCCTTGTTCGTGGCACCGCTCGAGGCCGTGCGCAACTCGCTGGTGTTCGCGACCGCGGCCACCGTGCTCGCGCTCACGCTCGGAGGGATGGCGGCGGTGGCGCTCGTGTCGCGCCGCGGCGGCGGAGGCCGCGTCGCGCGCGCTCTCGACTCAGTGCTGATGCTCCCCCTCGGTGTCTCCGCAGTCACCGTCGGCTTCGGCTTCCTCATCACCCTCGATCACCCTCCCCTCGACCTGCGGGCGTCGCCGATCCTCGTCCCGATCGCGCAGGCGCTGGTGGCGACGCCGTTCGTGGTGCGCACGCTCGTCCCCGTGCTCCGCGCCATCGACGATCGGCTGCACGAGGCCGCCGCGGTGCTCGGCGCGTCGCCCCGCCGGGTGTGGCGGGAGGTCGACCTGCCCATCGTGGCTCGGGCCGCGCTCGTGGCAGCCGGGTTCGCGTTCGCGATCTCGCTCGGCGAGTTCGGCGCCCCCCTCTTCATCGTCCGGCCCGACACGCCCACGCTGCCCGTCGTGATCTTCCGCCTGCTCGGGAGGCCGGGCCCGCTCGCGTTCGGCGAGGCGATGGCGGCCAGCACAATCCTCATGGCGATCACCGCCGCGGCGGTGCTGCTCATCGAGCGGTTCCGGCTCGGCGAGGTCGGCGAGTTCTGATGCTCGAGGTGCGCGGGCTCGCGGTCCGCTTCGGCAGCATCACCGCGCTCGACGGGGTCGACCTCACCGTGCACGACGGCGAGATCGTGTGCGTGCTCGGGCCCAGCGGGAGCGGGAAGACCACGCTGCTGCGCGCGATCGCCGGCCTCGACCCGCCCGACGCGGGCACCGTCGCCTGGGACGGCGTCGACCTCGCCGGCGTGCCGCCGCACCGCCGCCAACTCGGGCTCATGTTCCAGGACCACGCGCTCTTTCCCCACCGCGACGTGCTCGGCAACGTCGCCTTCGGGCTGCGCATGCAGGGCCTACCGCGCGAGCGGGTCGAGGCCCGCGCCCGCGAGGTTCTCGCGCTCGTCGCGCTGTCGGGCTTCGAGCGGCGGCGCGTGGGCGAGCTGTCGGGTGGCGAGCAACAGCGCGTCGCGTTGGCTCGGGCCCTCGCCCCCGCGCCCCGGCTGCTCATGCTCGACGAGCCACTTGGCTCGCTCGACCGCCGCCTCCGCGAGCGGCTGATGGTCGAGCTGCACGTGCTCTTCATCGAGCTCGGCCTCACCGCGCTGTTCGTCACCCACGATCACGACGAGGCCTTCGCGCTCGCCGATCGGGTCGTGATCATGGACGCGGGCCGCGTCGAGCAGCAGGGGGCGCCCGAGGAAGTGTGGCGTCACCCGCGCACTGAGCTCGCGGCCCGGTTCCTCGGCTTCGCGAACGTGATCGACGTCGACGTGGCGGTCACCGTGTTCGGCGAGCCCACCGCCCGCTCGCCGTGGGGACCGGTGCCGGTGCCCGCCGGCACGCCCGCCGGCCCGGCCCGGCTCGCGCTCCGGCCCGAGGGCCTGCTCCTCACCGCCGACGGCCCGATCGAGGGCGTGGTGGAAGCGCGCACGTTCCGCCGCGACCACTTCCTGCTCCGGGTGAAGGTGGCCGGCGCGCCGCCGTTCGAGGTCGCGGTGGGCCCCGACGAGCTGCCCGCGATCGGCCGTACCGTCCGGCTCACACCCGATCCCGATGCGATGGTCGTGCTCCCGCGCGGCTAGCGCCCCCGCGTCGCCGGTAGCCGGCCGCACCTGCGATGCTGTCGCCGTGCCCATCCCGCAGCAGCGCGATCCGGAGCTCACCCGCACGCGGCTCGGCGAGTGGCTCGCGACCAAGCTGCCCGACGCGATCGGGCTCTCAATCTCCGAGCTGAGCGGCCCGGCCGCGACCGGCTTCTCCAACGACACGCTCCTCTTCGACGCCACCTGGACCGAGGCCGGCACGGCGCGCACCGAGGGGCTGGTCGCGCGCATCAAGCCGAGCGGCTACCAGATCTTCCCCGAGATCGACGTCGCGCTCCAGCACCGGGTGATGAAGATCCTCGGTGAGCACACCGACGTGCCCGTGCCGCGCATGTGGTGGCTCGAGGAGGACGAGCGCGTGCTGGGCGCGCCGTTCTTCCTCATGAGCAGGGTCGACGGCGACATCCCCGCCGACAACCCGCCCTACACCATGGGCGGCTGGGTGTTCGACGCCCGTCCCGACCAGCGCGAGCGGCTGTGGTGGACCGGGTTCGAGGCGATGGCGAAGGTGCATCGCCTCGACTGGCGCGCCCTCGGCTTCGACTTCCTCGACCACCCCGAGCTGGGCAAGCGAGGCCTCGACCAGCAGCTCACCTACTACGAGCGCTACCTCGAGTGGGCCGCGCGGGGGAAGCCACAGCCGATCGCCGAGGCCGCGCTCGACTGGGTGAAGACGAACCGGCCGAGCGACGAGGAGCCCCCCGCGCTGTGCTGGGGTGACTCGCGCATCAGCAACCAGATCTTCCGCGACTTCGAGTGCGTGGCCGTGCTCGACTGGGAGATGGTGACGCTCGGCAACCCCGAGCAGGACCTCGGGTGGTGGATCTTCCTCGACCGGCACTTCACCGAGGGCCTCGGCATCGACCGGCCCCCCGGCTTCCCGAGCTACGACGCCACCGTCGCCCGCTACCAGGAGCTGACCGGCCACACGGTGCGCCACCTCGACTTCTACCAGGTGTTCGCCGGCCTGCGGTTCGCCGTGATCATGATGCGCGTCGCGCAGATGGCCATCGAGTACGAGCTCATGCCGCCCGACTCCGACATGGAGACAAACAACATCGTCACCCAGCTCCTCGCGAAGATGCTCGGGCTCCCGGCGCCGGGGCCCGCGATCGCGCCGTAGCGCCGGTGCCGACGATGATGGACTGACGATGCCTCGCAAGACGGGCCCGTTCGACGCGATCGTGATCGGGGCGAGAGTCGGGGCGCTAGGCAGGTGACTCGCCCGCCGGCGAACGAGGTCACCCGCGCTTACTTCTCCGGCGGGCACAGGCGGATCGGATCCATCACGCGGTCGTGGTTACCCATCTGAGTTGCGAGGCGATCGAAGTCGCGGCGCAGATCCTCCGGCAGCGGTGTCTCGTGCTCGGCGAGCCAGTCGGCAAGCATCTCGAGAGCGACACCGAACTCGGATGCGTCGATGAGCTTGTCGACGACCCGGGATTGATCGGGGCTGATCTTGCCGCCAAGCAGGATCACGACGCCACGGAGCCGCCCCGTCAGATCCGCATGTGTGAGGAAGTCCATTGCTACAAGTCTCGCGGCCAGAGCACATGACCGCGTCCCAGCGTCCTCTCACTCGGCAAGGGTCCCCCTCCCGGCGCGGTCCGGGTGGGTCGCCCGCATCTTCCCCGAGCGCTGGTTACCTTCGCGGCGGAACGGTTCCCCCTTGAACACCTTGCCAAACAGTCAAGGTGCCCGCGGTCGAGCGATCGTTCTGTGCGGCCCTGCAGCGAAGTAGTGCAGCGGTCGTCTGCCAGTTACTCGGCAGCGAGCTCGAGGAGCTTCATAACGGTGCGCCAGTTGCGGGAGGTGGCAGGGGCCTGGAGCACGCCCAGGGCCTGCGGGAGTTTCGCGCGGGCCATGCCGGCTGGAAGATGCAGGTAGACCTCGCGGCCGCGGAGCACGAACTCTACCGGCGCGAACGCATCGGGATCGATCGCGTCGAGCGCACCGGCGGGCGGGTCGCTGCCGAGGAACGCCACGAGCAGCTTGGTTGGTTCGACACCCACAAACGGATTGTTGCGGACGATCGCCGCCCACTCGCGCCCGCTGCGCAGGATGACGGGCACGTCAAATCCGGTTGCCTCCTCGATGCGACGCTCCAGATCAACTCGCAGCTTCTCGGGCGAGCGCGTCGGATGCGTGAACACGACGTTGCCGCTCTGGATGTACGTGGTCACGCGCTTGCATCCGGCCTCGATGAATAGCTCGCGGAGCTCCGCCATTCGGATCTTCCGGCTCCCGCCGACGTTGATACCCCGAAGAAGCGCGATGGAGGCGGCCATGGCGGATCACATTCTCGCGGCAACCGCGATCACGCGTCGAGATGCGAGCGGCCAGGCGCCGGATCGGGCAAGCTGGATGGGTGGAGCAGCGAGTCGACCTGGTGACGCTCGGTGTGCGCGACCTCGCAGTGGCGCGCCGCTTCTACGTGGAGGGGCTCGGTTGGCGACCGACACTGGACCTCGACGAGATCGTCTTCTTACAGGTCGGTCACGGCCTGCTTCTCGCCCTGTTCCCGGTCGCGGCACTGGAGGACGACATCGGCCGCGGTGCCGTCCCGACGGTGGCCGGCGCCTCGGCACCGTTCGCACTTGCGCACAACGTCGCCTCCGAGCGGGAAGTCGATGAGGCGATCGCTCGGGTGGTCGCGGCTGGCGGAATGGTGTTGAAGCCCGCGCAGCGAGCTGCATTCGGCGGTTACCACGGGTACGTCGCGGACCCTGACGGCTTTCGATGGGAGATAGCGCACAACCCGGGCCTCAGCGTGGACCCGGATGGCCGCGTTCGGTTCGTGCCGATCAGCCCCTAACCCAGCGAGCGCCGAGGTGCATGCACGGCGACGAAGCCGGGCCGGTCGATCGAGTGGCCGTTCAGTGTCAGGTGATCGACTCGGCCCAGGCCGTTGCCTCGCTGTAGATGGGAACCGCCTCGGTGATCTCGATCACCGGCACGATCTCGAACTCGTTGATCGCGCCGAACTTCGCGGGGCCATCCAACAGCGCGGTGACGTCGTCAGTCTCGACCAGAAGGTAACCGCCTCCGCCGTCAGCTCGTGCGTGGAAGGACTTGACTTCCAATCCCGCCGGTGGTGTCCACTTGCTGAACAACGCCAGCGCCCGCTTGCTCGACTCTTCATTCTGTTGCGCTGAGCCACCAGCGCGCGTCGTGTAGATAATTTCGAACAGCATCTTCGCACCCTCCCCTCGACGTTCTGATCGGACGGAGCCGGCGAACAGCCCCTTCTTGCTCACAATCCGCTTTGCGCAGCCTCCCTCCTGATGATCCCTTCGTCAAGGGGTCGCGAAAGTGGGCTTGGGTTCGTGGCAGTCGTAGGCTCGCGACCGTCGCGTACCCAAGGAGCCCAACGATGAGTGACAAGTCGGTGTTCACCGATGACGAGTGGAAAGCGCTCACCGATGCGCCGCTGCTGGTGACGTTGGCGGTGTTCGCCGCGGGCGAGCATGGTCCGATCTCCATGGTGAAGGAGGCCACCGCGAGCGCCCGCGCGATTGCGCGTCCCGGCGATCGAGGCCCGGCCAACGACCTGATCGCCCAACTCGCCCGCGACGCGGAGAGCAAAGAGGCCCGACACGACATGAAGGAGCATCAGCGCTCGACGCTGGACGAGGCGATCCAGGCCGCGTTGGCCGGCTTGCAGCCGGCGGCCACGGCGCTTCAGAAGCTGCCGCATGAGGAGGCCGTCCAGGTGGGCGCCTGGCTCGTCGACATCGCCAAGGCCGTGGCCGAGGCGGCCAAGACCGTGAACCCGACCGAACAAGCGACGATCGAGAAGCTCGCAACCCTGTTCAGCGTGCCGTCCCACTGACCGGACCCCTCACCGGCTTGGAGCAGCTCGGCCGTCGAGTATCTCGACCAGTCGCTTGGGTGCTATCACGCGGTACGCCTCCTCGCAGATGCCGGAGATCTCATCCCAGTCGACCTGCACATCGAGGCGTACGCCGAGCCAGCCGCGCCCGCCGACGTAGGGAGGCCGGAAGAACCGGTCCGGCTCGGCGTCGACGAGCTCCTGTTGGACCCCCGGCGGGGCCGCGCACCACAGATGAGGGAAGTCGTCGCCGTGGTGCCCGTCTTCCCAGAAGGTCACGAAGACGCTCTTCTCCCGGACGAACCAGGTGGGCGCGCCATGGCTCAGCCGCTCGGTCACCTCGGGGAGGGCCAGGCAGATCGCTCGCAGGCGCTCGAGCGGGGCGGTCCGTTTTCTCGCCACGCCGTTCGCTCCTCTCGGCGAGCCGTTCGCGATCGCCACACCAAATCGTAGGGTCGATTACCTCCGTTGCGCGGTGAGCAGGTCCATGCAACGATGCGACGAACCAGAACAACCAGGGGGTACGGGATGCACGCCAACGTCGTGGTGGTGAAGGTAGAGGCAGGGAGCGCGGACGTCGCCCAAAAGGCCCTGCACGAGGACGTGATCCCGCGGGTCAGCAAGAGTCCAGGCTTTGTGGCCGGCTACTGGTTGGAGCCCGTCGACGGCAAGGGCGCCTCGTTGACGCTTTGGGAGAGCGAGGATGCGGCGCGGGAGGCCGCTCGCGCCATCCAGCCACCGCCGATGGTCTCCATCGAATCGATCGAAACCCGGGAAGTGATCGGCCAGGCCTAGGGTCGGCTGATCGCCAGACGCGGCGAGCGCGCCGAGTCTGCCCCCTCCGGCGGTCGACGACACGACGCTCTACCTCGGAACCCGGTACACCGCGAGCACCGAACTGCCGCTCGGCATCGCCTGGCGGGGCTAATCCTCGTCGTAGTACCGGAGTTCGACGAGATGACGATTCGGGTCGAGCAGGTAGATCGCCTTGCCCGGTCCTCGGGCACCATCTGAGTCGCCGGGTCCTCGACCGTTCGCGGCATCGTGGAAGGCGTCACCGAACGGGATCCCCGCCGCGTGCACCCTGGCAAAGGCACCGTCGAACTCGTCACGGCTCATGGCGAACGCAAGGTGCCAGTTGCCGTCAGTTCCCCACGGCGCGAGCTGCAACGTGAAGTCCGGAGTGACTCGCACGACCGAGAACGGTGGTTGTACGCCTTCATCCGTGAGCCCGAGGATCTCCGTGTAGAAAGAGACGCTTGCGGACGCGTCATTGACCGGAAGAACCATGTGATCGAGCTGCACCGCCATCCCGCCAGCTTCGCAGCCCCCGGCTTCGAAGGTCCAGCGCCGCTGCGCCCGGCGCTCATATCTCCCGAGAACGGCGGCGTCGCCCTGATCGTCAGAGAGGGCGATGTCCGTCCCCTGGCCCCGGCGTGATGTGCACGAGACGGCTCGGCTCATGCACGTCGACTCGGTGCCACACGCCCTTTGGCACGAGGATCGCGTCGCCTGGGTGCAACGCCTCAACGCGCTCGGTGCCGACCGTCTCCTCGTCTCCGCCGTCCTCCATGATCGCGTCAACGCGACCCGATACGAGATAGAGCAGCTCGTCGCCATCAGGGTGCATCTCGCCACGATGCGGCGGGTTGCTCGTGAGGAGAGGGGCGCCGACGGTGAAGCCATCTATCCGCACGGGCCGTCCGGGTTCCGAGTCGATGACGGTCGACGGCCCGTCGCGACGCAGGGCCACAACCGCTCTTCCCAGATCGAATGACCCCACAGTGAGATCTTGTCGCGACTAACGCAACGCTGCCACAACGCGCGCCCTATCTGCCGATCTGGGCGATGGCCACGCGAAGAGAACGGAAACGGAAAACGACATCTCGGTCCTCCGACGGTTTCCTTGCATGGTGACAGCCCTGTCGTTACGGTCCGGCACCGAACGTCGAGATCGAGGATGGGGAGACTTTCGATGGCTGAATACGGCGGCCAGCGCTACCCGACCCTTTGCCCGTATCTCTTCTACGAGGGTCTCGCGGCTGCGCTCGACTGGCTCGGAAAGGCGTTTGGCTTCACCGAGCGAATGCGAGACGTCCGGCCGGACGGGTCGTTGGGCCATTGCGAGATGGAGTTCGGCGATGCCGTGATCATGATGGGGAGCCCTCCGAACCACAAGAGCCCTGCCCACCTCGGGAACGTCACCGTGGGTCTGTACGTCCACGTCGATGATGTCGATGCGCACTACGCACGAGCGACCGCAGCGGGTGCGAACACGCAAGGCGCGCCCGTTGACGAGCCGTATGGTGTGCGCTCCTACGGAGTCCTCGACCCCGAAGGCCATCAGTGGTGGTTCTCACAGCCACTCTCGTGAAGCTCGCCTTAGCGGCGATCGGCGCGGCTCGTCACGTCCGCTAGACGCGCCGTCGGAGCGTTTTCTCCTGCGTCATGCGTCGTCCCCGCAGACGAGCCCGACGAGCCGTTCACGTTCGGTCTGCGCGTCACGCTTCCTGCGAAACGTGTCGGTGCGGAACCGGTTACCGGAGCGCATGACGGACTCGACGCAGTACCGGGCGGTTCCGAGCTTCCGCAGCGTGACGGCTTCGATATCGCTCACGCGCAGCCACGTCTCGCCAAACTGTACATAAGTAACGTAGATCGGCGTCGGGTTGCCCGGTACGTCCTCGCGCACGAAGGCACGAGCGGGCAGGAAGTCGTCGTCCAAGAAGGTCCGCGGATTCGGGGACACCTCGATCGGCTCCGGGGCGGGCAGCGGCGCGCCGACCATGTGCTGGAACGTCTCACAGCGCGGCGCGTGCGTCTGGCCGGGGTAGACGCCGCATGACGGGCACTCGTCAAGCACGACGGTCAGGACGCCGTCGTCGGTGTTGCGATTGCGAAGCGGGAGCAGGCTCACAGGGCTCTCCTTCCTTGGGTCTAGCCGAGTCTTCCTTGGGTCTAGCCGAGTCCGCAGCGTGCTGCGGTTCACGATGCGCCCGCCTCAGCGCGGGCGATCCCAGTTCGGGACGCTATGCCTCGCCCGCAGCAAAGTCGACGGGCGAGGCCGGAATCGTTATCCGTAGCCCTGCGGGGCTCGTGCTCGCAACACGCACCGCAGCCCCCTCCAGCAACAGGAGCAACCGCCAGGCGACGTGATCCCCTGTGCTCTCGCCCTCCTAGCGCGCATTAGGTAGCAACGCCCGACCGCCGTCATCGGCCTCACGACGAATGCCCGTGACTCTCCTCGCGCTGGGCCCTCGCGACTGCACGGTTCCCTCGATTCGACGGGCTGGGATACCCCGGTTCAGCTTGTCCTGGCGAAGGGAAGTCGGACGGTGAAGCGACAGCCGGCGCCGTCGTTGCGGACCTCGATGTCACCGTTGTGGGCTTCGATGATGCCCCGTGCGATTGCGAGGCCGAGCCCGCTGCCGGTGGCGGTGGTTGGCGTGCGGGCGGCGTCTCCACGGAAGGCGACGTCGAAGACTCGGTGGAGGTCCTCAGCAGGGATCCCGCCACAGCTGTCGTGCACGGACACGAAGACGTGTGACGGTTCGGCTCCGGTCTCCACAATGACCTCTCCGCTTGGCGGCGTGTGGCGGATGGCGTTGTCGAGCAGATTGCGCAGGACGCGCAGGACTCCGCTGGTGGCCACGTCCACGGCGGGCAGGGAGTCCCGGACGCATCCTTGGAGCTGCACTCCTTTGACATGGGCGACAGGCGCGGCTGCGGCGAGGGCGTCTGACACGAGGTCGGCAAGGCCGACGGGCTGGAGGTCGAGGCGCAGGGTGCCCGACTGGATGAGGCTGAGTTCGAACAGGTCATCGACGAGGGCGGCGAGGCGCTCGACTTCGAGGCGCATCGTGCCGAGATAGCGGGCGACGGTAGCTCGGTCGTCGACGACGCCGTCTTCGAGGGCCTCGGCGATGGCGCGGATGCCGGCCAGCGGCGTGCGAAGGTCATGCGAGACCCAGGCCACCAGCTCGCGCCGGGACGCCTCGAGGGCCTGCTCGCTGGCGCGGGAGGCGGCGAGTCGGGCCGACATCTCCTCGAGGTCTCGGGCCAGGGCGGCCATTTCACTCGTGGTCGCCCGGTCCAACCGCACTTCGGTCCCGAGCTCGCCGTGACCGATACGGCGGGCCGCCTCGCCCAGGGATCGGCTGGCCTCGCCGACGCGCTGGCCGAGGGCGAGAGCGGCGACCGCTCCGACGGTGCCACCGGCCAGCAAGACGACGACCAGCAGGCCGACGTCGTGGTCGGAGACGAACATGACCCGCCCGGCGGCCAGGACGCCAACACCCGCGACGGCGACGGCAACGATGGCGACCGCGGTGGCTTGGGCGCCGACCGAACGCCTGCGCAGCGCCCACCAGGCGACGATGCCCGCCGGGGCGACGGCGAGTGCCCCCGCCCCTGCCACCAGTCCCAGGACTCCCGTGTCGGCCCATGTCATGCCCGCGAGTGCGGCCGCCATGCCCGTGAGGGCTGCTCCTGCGGCGAGCGCGACGAACGGAGCGGACCGCTTCATGCCCGGGCTCCTTGTTCGACGGGCTGTTCGAACCGGTAGCCCACGCCCCACACGGTGGCGATGAGTCGTGGCTCAGCCGGGTCGGTCTCGATCTTCTCCCGGATGCGCCGAACGTGGACTGTCACCGTGGCGCTGTCGCCGTAGGTCCAACCCCAGACTCGCTCCAGCAGCTCTTCTCGGCGGAACACGACCCGAGGGCTGCGCATGAAGAACACCAGCAGCTCGAACTCTCGGGCGGTGAAGGCGACCGGCTCGCCGTCGACCCACGCTTGGCGGGCCGACACGTCGACTTCGAGCCGTCCGGCCCGCAGGTGGGAGCCGACGCCCTCGCCGACGCCCATCAACGAGGGGAGGGCACCCTGGGCCCGCCGGAGCACCGACTTGACCCGCGCTGTCAGCTCCCGCGGCGAGAAGGGTTTGACGACGTAGTCGTCGGCGCCCAGCTCGAGGCCGGCCACCCGATCATTCTCCTGGCCGCGCCCGGTGAGCATGATGATCGGCACCGGCGCGATGGCACGCACCCGTCGACATACCTCGAACCCGTCGAGGCCGGGCAGCATCAGGTCGAGGACAACCAGGTCCGGGGGATGAGCCCCGGCTCGGGCGACAGCGGCGCGGCCGTCGCCCACGGTGTCAACGCTGAACCCCTCACGCTCGAGGTAGCGGGAGACGACCTCGGCCACAGTGGCGTCGTCATCGACAACGAGGATCCGCCCAGCGCCAGCGCTGCTCACAACCTCGATGGTATGGGGCGGGCAGCCCGCCGTGGCCCCGCCCGGGCGAGAGTTTCGCAACTCATAAGCAGTTTGGTGGCCGGCGACAGCTCCGCCATTCCTTACGAAAGCCGAAACATCGCTTCGCAACAGTAGACGACACCAAACGGTCTGCTTACGGTGAGCGCAAACACAACGGGGAGAAACTGATGTTTGGGAGTGCCAAGACGCTGCTTGTTTCGCTGTTCGCGGTAGGTCTCATCGCGACGGCTTGCGGGAGCAGCACCAAGTCCGGCAGCGCGAAGCGCGAGACGACGACGAGCGGGGGCGCGAAAACGGCGTCGCATGAGATGGGCGAGATGACGTCGTTCTTCCTGAAGGCCGCCGACCAAAACAGCCATGGCAAGACGGTCGTCGTCAATGAAGCCGTTCTCACCGGGACGTCCGGATGGGTGACCATCAACGAGGATTCCGGCGGTGCGATGGGCAAGATCATCGGTGAGTCAACGTTGCTTCCCGCCGGCACGAACAAGGACGTCGTGATCACGCTGATGCATCCCCTGACCGCGTCGGCCAAGGTCTTCGCCGTATTGCACGTCGAGGACAACAACAACACCACCTTTGACTTCCCCAACGGCGATCAGCCAGCCAAAGCCGGAGGCGAGGTCGTGGATGTCCCGATCCAAATCGACGTGATGTAGGGGCGACGATGGGGCGCGCTGGGCGAGGTCGCCTCCGCGCTGGGTTCGCCGGAGCGTTGGCCGGTGCCGTCGCCCTCGGCATGTCCGAGCTCACTGCGGGGCTCACCGGCGCCCGGTCGCTCGTCGTGGCCGTTGGCGATGCCGTCATCGCCAAGTCTCCCCAGAGCATGGTCGAGTTCGGCAAGCGGACGTTCGGGACCGACGACAAGGCCGCGCTCGTCACCGGGATCCTGATTATCGCCGGGTTGGCGGCGGTGGCCCTCGGTGTGGCCGCCAACCGGCGACGCTGGGTGGCCGTCGCCGGCTTGGGCGCCTTCGGTGTCGTCGGGATCGCGGCCGCGGCGCGCGAGCCGCAGGGCGCGGTTGGGCTTGCAGCGCTCGCGGCCATCGTCGGCGTCGCCTCCGGCCTATCAGCGTTGCTGCTCCTGCTGGGCGGACGGTCGGCCGCGCCCCACCCGACCGGCATGAGCCGTCGCGCCTTTCTCGGCATGGCCGCGGCGGCGGCCGCCACTGCGGCGATCTCAGGTGCCGTCGGCCGGGCCCTGCTCCAGGGGGCAACCAAAGCTGCCGCCCGGGCCGGGATCGTGCTGCCCCGGCTGACGGTCCCATTGGCCCCGCCCCCGGCCGGCACATCGCTGGCGGTGGACGGCGTCACCTCGCTCGTCACACCCAACAACCAGTTCTACCTGATCGACACGACCCTTTCCTATCCGCAGGTCGACGTCGAGGGCTGGCGGCTGCGGATCGACGGCATGGTCGAGCATCCCTGCGAGCTCTCCTTCGCTGATCTGCTGGCCATGCCGATGATCGAGCAGTACGTGACCATCGGCTGCGTGTCCAACGAGGTCGGCGGCGACTTGGTCTCCACCGCCGCCTGGCGTGGTGTGCCCCTGCGCGACCTGCTCGGCCGGGCCGGCGTTCGGGCGGACGCCACCCAGGTCATCGGACGGTCCGTCGACGCCTTCACCGTCGGGTTCCCGACCGAAGCCGCCCTCGACGAGCGCGGCGCCATGGTCGCGGTGGGCATGAACGGCGTGCCGCTCCCCATCGCTCATGGCTTCCCGGCCCGGCTGATCGTGCCCGGCCTCTACGGGTATGTGTCGGCCACCAAGTGGCTCCGGGAGATCGAGCTGAGCACCTTCGAAGCCTTCGATGCCTACTGGATCCGTCGGGGTTGGGCTCAGAAGCCGCTGTTCAAGACGCAGTCGCGCATCGATGTTCCCAAGACCGGCCGCGCCGGACGCGTTCCAGTCGCCGGCGTGGCCTGGGCGCCCACCCGCGGCATCGCCAAAGTCGAGGTCCAGATCGACGACCTCGGATGGAGCGAGGCGACCCTCGCCAGCCAGCTCAGCGCCGACACCTGGCGCCAATGGGTCTACCAGTGGAACGCCAGTCCCGGAAGGCACCGTCTCCGGGTACGGGCCACCGACGGCACCGGGCGGCTCCAGGACGGACGAGACCACCCACCCCTGCCCGATGGCGCAACCGGCTACCACACCATCCACGTCGAGATAAGCGCATCGTGACGACACTCCCCCGCACCGACAATTTCACCTACATCATCAAGTGAACAGCCTCACCCGGAGCGAACCCGAGCAGAACGTGCGCCCCATAACGCGCTCGGGAGACGCCAACTGGGTGCCCTCGAAGTGCCGTTGGAGGATGCTCGCAATCGCGAGCTCTCGTTGGTCAACGACGGCGACCGCCCACGCATATCTGCGTTCGTTCGGCGCACCCTCCGTCCAAGCACCTGCCGCTTGCGCAGGCCACGGTGCGGTAAGCACACCCTCGAGCCGGCGCGAATCCGGAAGGACAAGACGGCGGCGGTGACGGTGCTCGAGGGGATGCTCCCGACACCTACTCCTCTGGTGGGCACAGGCGAAGCGGTCCCATCACGCGGTCGCGGTTGCCCATCTGGGTCGCGAGCCGGTCGAAGTCACGGCGCAGGTCCCCCGGCAGCGGTGTCCGGTCCTCGCTAAGCCAGTCGGCAAACATCTCGAGCGTGACGCCGAACTCTGATGCATCGATCAGCTCGTCCGCGCGGCGGGAATGCTCAACGCTGATCTTCTCGCCCAGCAGAATCACGAGACCACGGAGTCGCCCGGTCAGATCGGCGTGTGTAAGGAAGTCCACCGTCAGAAGTCTCGCGGGGAGACCCCACGCCCACACGCGACCGTTCGGCAATGTCTCCCGAACGGTGCGGCGCAGATCGGCGGCTATGTGCGCTGGGTCAGCTCGATGATGTTGCCGTCGAAGTCCCGATACCGAGCGGACCTTCCCCACGGCTGAGGCTTCGGTTCATGCAACACCTCGGCACCCGCCTCGGTTGCACGCCGGTGCGCTTCGGTCAGATCGTGCACCTGAAACGCTACCTGGGCTCGCGTCGTTGCCGTTCCGTCCTTCGATGCGTAGAGCGCGAAGTGCATGAATGCGCCGTCGGTCCACGAGCTTGCAGCATGGCGACCGCTGGTCCAGCGATCGTCTCCGCCGTGATCGGCAACGTGAAGGTCGAGTCCGAAGCCCTCGCGGTACAAGGCCACCGAAACGGTCGAGGTCAGACACCTCAAGGACGACGGCGACGAGGCGATTCTGCTCACCTGGCACCAGCGCATGATGCCCGGTCTGGTGCGGCCGGTCGAGGCTCATCACGCACGTCCGGGCCAGTGCGCGGTAATGACCCCCGACCGCTTGTCGGTTCGACCACCGCCGTTGTGGCTCAGATGACAAGCGCCAGAGGTGACGCCGACTGCCCACCCCAGCGCTCGGCAATGTACCCAGAGCGGCGGCGACGTTGCGCTCGCGAGTTCGACCGTTCTGGAATCCGCGCCCGACCTGCGCGAGCATGCCCTGCGCATCGTCGACATAGGGAGACGCCATGTCAGAGTTTCCAACCGTCACGCACGTCGCTCTGACCGTCACCGACTTGGGCCGCAGCGTCCCATGGTACGAACGGCTCTTCGGCGCCAAGCCGCTCCTCGATGAGGACACTGGACCCTTCCGGCACGTCGTGTGGGCGGTGGGCCAGACCCTGGTAGGTCTCCATCAGTTCCCCGACGGCCGGACAGAACCGTTCGATGAGCGGCGTGTCGGACTCGACCATGTCGCGTTCGCGTGCGCAGACCGAGCCGAACTGCAGCAATGGGAGTCGAGGCTGAACGAACTCGGCGTCGCGCACGGCGGCATCATCGACGCCCCCTACGGTTCCGGCCTCTCATTTCGCGATCCCGACAACATCGCTCTCGAGTTCTTCGCTCCGCCGAGTTAGTTGTCCGCGATCTCGGACTCAGAATGCTCGCTCGGGAGCGCCCGGTCGAGGCTCATCACGCCCGCTCAGGCCAGTGTTCCCGGAATGTCACCCCTGCCGCTTCGCCGTCTCGATCAGGTGTGCGAGCGCAGCCACGATCTGAGTCGCTCGAAGAAGGCCGCGCTGGCATGCCGTTCGATCCATGGCGTGTGGCCACAGCGCGGGAGTTCGACATACTCCAGCTGGGGCACATACCGGCGGAGAAGATCTCGGGCAGCCGGCCCGGGATGCGGATCGACATCACCGTGGAGCATCAGGACCGGCGCGTGGATCGCGGCGAACGCCGCAGGTTCGACCTCCTCGGCCTGCAGACGGAGCACGTCGGTCCAGGTCTCATCGTGTTCCGTGGCGTAAGAGGCCGCGCGAATAGGTGACCATCCACTCGTCGTCGTGACGGTCCCGAGATGATCGGGGTGCTGTCCATCGACGACGTAGTGGAGGTCGCTGACATCATGCGCGCGCTGGATCCCGAAGTGGTGAACGCAGTGTGGGCGACGGTCGAGCCGTTGCTCCCGGCACGACGCCTCGACGAGCACCCGTTGGGTTGCCACCGGCCGTGGATCTCGGACCGGGTGTGTTTCGAGGGGATCTTGATCCGTCTCGCGACGGGCTGTTCGTGGGTCGATGTCGAACGCCTCATGGGGCAGCGGGTGTCGGATACGACGCTGCGAGCGCGTCGCGACCAGTGGATCGCGGCCGGGGTGTTCGACGCGTTGGTGGCCGAGGCACTCGCCGCGTACGACCGCATCATCGGTCTGGACCTGAGCGAGTGCGCCATCGACGGCAGTCAGCACAAGGCTCCGACCGGCGGGGACGGGACCGGTCCGAGCCCCACGGACCGGTCCAAACGCGGCTGGAAGTGGTCCCTGTTCGCCGAACGCAACGGGATCCCGCTCGGATGGGCCAGTGACGGCGCGAACCGCCACGACACCGTCTTGTTGGAACCCACCCTCACCGCGGTCGGCGAGCGTGGCCTGCTCGCGGACATCGAGACCCTGCACCTCGACCGCGGCTACGACAACAGTGTCGTGCGCCGCCTCGTCGCGGCGCTCCGCATCGACGACCTGGTCTGCGCGAAGCGGCGCCGGGCCGGCACCGCGACCGCGAAGAAGTCCGTGCCGTTCGGGATGCGCTGGCCGATCGAACGGACCAACAGCTGGCTGTCGAACTTCGGGCAGCTCCGCCGCAACACCGACCGGCGCCCGATCCACCGACACGCGCAACTCGCTCTCCCGATCGCGCTGCTCCTCACCGCCAAGCTCATCGACTGGCGAAACCGATGGAACCCTGAACACGGCCCAGTTGACGTCCCACCGCGAGGTGTAACTCGCGGGGTCCCCTGGTGAGGTGGGCGACCGCGTGCTCCTCAGCGTGTACCGACCAAGTGCACGCGAAGGAGACAGCACGGTGGCCCTGACACAGCCGAACCGTACTGCTCTGCTCGGGCTGCCCCCGTGCGCACGTGCTCCTAGCGTGGCGGGCCTACGGGTCGAGCAGCTCCGCCGTATTCGTGACGGCGCCGCCGGTGGTGACCCCGCCGGCGACGAGCACCTTTCCGTGGTGGTGGGGAAGCAAGGTGGCGGTGTGCACCTGGCGGGGGATGGTCATGGAGCCGGTGGCGGTGAAGGCGCCGGTGGCGGGGTCGAACAGCTCCGCCGAGGCCAAGATCAAGATGCCGGGGCCGATACAGAGGTTTCCGGCCACTCCGCCGGCGACGAGCACCTTGCCGGTGGGCAGCAAGGTGGCGGTGTGCTCCAGGCGGGGTCTGGCCATGGAGCCGGTGGTGGTGAAGGTGCCGGTGGCGGGGTCGAACAGCTCCGCCGTATTCGTGAAGGCGCTGCCGGTATGCCCGCCGGCGATGAGCACCTTGCCGGTGGGCAGCAAGGTGGCGGTGTGCACCTTGCGGGGTCTGGTCATGGAGCCGGTGGCGGTGAAGGTGCCGGTGGCGGGGTCGAACAGCTCCGCCGAGTTCGTGGGGTTTCCGGCCACTCCGCCGGCGATGAGCACCTTGCCGGTGGGCAGCAAGGTGGCGGTGTGCACGTCGCGGGGGATGGTCATGGAGCCGGTGGCGGTGAAGGTGCCCTTGTGCGGGTCGAACAGCTCCGCCGAGTTCGTGACGGCGCTGCCGGTATGCCCGCCGGCGATGAGCACCTTGCCGTTTTTCAGCAAGGTGGCGGTGTGCACCTGGCGGGGGATGGTCATGGAGCCGGTGGCGGTGAAGGTGCCCGGGGTGCCTGTCGCCTGCGCCACCCCGACGGGTACTGCCAACCCGATCACGGCACCGGCGATGATCGCAGCCAGCCTGACACGGCCCGCGGGGCGGCACCGGCCGTGAGATCTCGTGCTTCCGGCTCCCCTCGTCGTCGCCGCATGGGTGCCTGCACCAGAGTGCGCGCCCATGTCCCGCTCCCCCTGTCTGGTGTCTCCCAACGAGAAGCCGGATGCCGACCTCGTACGGCACGACCGTTGCACGCCGCCACGCTGGGTGTCAAGGGCCCCTCGATCGCCCACCGGCCGTGCTCACCCCCGGCCCCTGACGCGCCAGGCCGGCTCATTCGCGTGTCCTGACAACCGACCCGGCCGCGCTGAGCATCACGCACACGCCGTCGAGCTACACCACACCGCGTCACCGTCCCCGCACTGGTGAACGGCGACGCCGCCCGCCGCACACGTTGTCCGCCCGCTCGGCTCGCGCAGCATCGTCGGACGCGTGCCCTCAGGCACTTCGAGGATGACATCACGACCCCAGCCGGGACACGTCACCGGATAGGGCTCGAAGTCAAACATGGCACACCTCTTACGTAACGACCGCTCCCCCGAGCCGGCGCCCTCCAGAGCGGTCCACAAAGGCCACGCCCGTACCCGCACGCTCGGGGCCGAGCGAGCGCACCATCACCCAGGCCAGGGTTCGCCAATGTCACCCGATCGGCTTGATGCCCAACCGCTAGCTAGCTAGTGGTGTGTCGCGGATTTAGTGACGCGGGCCGTGCCCCGCGGTGTGGTGTAACTCGACGGCGTGTGCGTGATGCTCAGCGCGGCCGGGTCGGTTGTCCAGGACGCGCGAATGAGCCGGCCTGGCGCGTCAGGGACCGGGGTGAGCACGGCCGGGGGGCGATCGAGGGGCCCTTGACACCCAGCGTGGCGGCCTGCAACGGTCGTGCCGTACGAGGCCGGCATCCCGGCGTCTCGTTGGGGGCTCACGCGGGGAGGCGGGACATGGGCACGTACTTCGCTGCACGCAAAGCGGGGCTGATCCCGGAGCGATGAACAACCCGAACGAGCACTCGCTCGAGCGAGCCGGAAGTCAGGAATGGGTCGCCTGCGCTCACGACACCTCCGCGGGTGACGGCCCGCGGATCCAGGGCTTGCAGGCGTGGGCGGCCGACGGCGACCCGCTCGGAGTGCCGCTACCAACACTGCGCGACGCGGCCGAGATCGTGGCGCGCTATCACCGTGAGAGCCCTACCCCTGACGTCGAGGACGAGGTTATCCGTCAGCGACTCACACAACGAGGAAGAAACGGAGCTTGAAAACATGAAGCGACTTCTCGTACTTGCATTCGTGTCCTGTTTCGTACTCGTTGGCTGCATCATCTACCCGCCGGGAGATCACTACGCTGCGGGGCACCGCGTGATGGGGATCAACCAGGGTCTCAGCACGCAGGAACTGAACGCGGCTGTGGGGCTCCACGCTAGGTGGGTACGACACGGCGAGGACTTCGGTTGGCCCAATGCGCTCAAAAACATGCGGACGGGCATCTCGGCCGCGCACGCCCGCAACCTGAAAGTCCTAGCACTCGTGCACCCCAGCAACCACCTGTACCCAGCAACGACTACGGACCTGAACAACCTCTCGAGCTACGCTGTGCAGCTCGCACAAAGCGGTGCGGACGCCGTCGAGATCCTGAACGAGGCGAACAACCCTGATTTCGTGGGAACGCCCGACTACACGAAATGGGCATACGACCACTACGTGATCTCGAAGAACGTCAAGGCAGCGAGCCCGGCAACGATCGTTGTGAGCAGCGGTCTGTCGCCTTACGGATCGCCAGGTGACGCTACCAACCCGCTGACGTTCACGCAGAATGCAATCACCTGGTCGGGCTCGCACAGTTTTCGCATGTTCAAGTACACCGACGTTTTCGGGCTTCACACGTACGCCAACCCCTTCCGCGTCGACGACCCGGCGACGTGGAACAACCTGAACCAAGCCCAGCAGATGTCCGACCTGACGAAGCTTCCGCTCGGGATCACGGAGTTCGGTACACCCCTTCTTCCTCTGACAGGGTGTTGCGCCATTTCACCACCGACGGAAACGGCGCAGGCCCAGTGGCTAACCGACTACATGAATCGCTTCGACTCGCTTCCCGTATGGATCCCGTTTTACTTCACGCTGACCAACTGCACGGCAGGCACGGCATCCGGAACGGCTGAGACGACGATGGGGCTCCTCCGCTGTGACTACACGGCCAAGCCAAACGGCGTCGTCTTCGCCAACAATGCTGCGTGACAACGGGGACATGGCGCTGCTCGAGCACTGGTTCGCCGACATCACCCCCGCAGGAACCCTCATCAACCCACAGCACCTCCACAACCGAGAATGGAGCAAGCCCATCTACCTCTGCCGGCATCCACGGCGAGACGTTGGCGACTTCCTCAACGCCATCAAGCTCTTCACCTAGAACGGCAGAACCCACCGCGGGCCCGGCCCTACGCACGCGGAGGTGCTGTTAGGTGCTGCTGCGGTTCCGTCGTCGCTCCGGGGTTCGGTGCGCGCGTTCGGTACCCTGCTTATGAACCGATAATACGCAGGACTCTTCGATCGTCCGTGATGATGAACGGAGCGTCGGCGGCCACAGCTTGGATGTCCTCCCACGCGCCGAGGTAACGACCACTCAGCTCATCGACGGTCCCCAGCGCGATCGCGACGACAGCAGCAACCAGGCGGTCTGGTGAAAGGAACTGCTCTGGGCTGATGGTGCTGAACCTGGGGAGCCACCGGAACCAGATAGCCGAGCCTTCACAAGCCCGGGGCGGCTCAACCCCGCCGACCGCCCCGCGCCGCCCAACGACTCCGCCGCCACCCCCGACACGACCACGACGTACCGCCACGCCGACCGCGACGGCAATCCCGAACCACCAGATCGCGACTACGAGCGCGACTACTACTCCGACCCCGACCGACCGACCAGCCAAGGGTTGGCACAGTTGTACGTTTCGTACGGGGCCGCCTCCCGCGCCCCGGGTCGACGGTGCGAACAGGCCCGCGCGAGGGACCTCTTTCGAGCGGTTCCGGAGGCCGGCGACACGGTGCAGCCGCAGCAGTTGTCCTGTCGGCCGGCGTGATGCTCGCTATTCGTCCTGCTCCGGGCCGTCTCCGCCACTGAAACGCCCGCTGCGCACCCCGAGAACACGGGTAGTTGTAGTCGGAGTCGTAGTCGCGCTCGTAGTCGAAATCGGGCAGTCGTAGTCGAAAACGTCCACCCCCTCCCGGCTCCGGCCGCCGGGAACCCTCGGCAAGTAATCGGGCACTCGCAGCCCGAGTCGTGATCGTTTCCTTCACGCTGCGGCTGGCGCCCGACACCAGGGGCAGTCGGTGGGATGCGGCGTCTTCGGTGCGCCGACCGTCGCGCGCGGCCGCGCCTCGATGCCACCCACGTGTGTCCGCCCGGCGCCCGGCGTTGGGTCGGTGTTGCGCGGCGTGCCCAGGTACGCGCGAAGAAACGGGTCCACCGAGAGGCTTCCGACGCGCTTGATACCACCGACGGAAGGAGCGTTTTGCAAACCATCGAGCCAACGACACGACCGGAGCGACTCGTGTGCTCCGCCGAGGAAGCCGCGCGCCTGTCGGGGATCTCTTACGAGCTCGCGCGAGATGAGCTCACCCGCGTGCGCCTCGGACGGTGCTTGCCCGTCGTCTCCGAACCGGTCCACGCCTCGACTGCTGTTGAGGCGCTGGGACTCGCCTCGGAACAGATCGGCGGCACGCCGGAGCGTGTGTGGCCATGAGACGCGCCCGTGGCGAGGTGCCCGACCGGGATCGCGTGCGGGCTTGGTTGGAGGCGACGTGCGCGCACCAAGGCGTGCCGGTCACGATCGAAGATCCCGCGATCCTGAGGTCGATCGCGGGGCTGCTCGGGTCAGGCCCCGAGTCGGATCAGCGCCACACGGGCCGGACGCGGCGCCCATCGAAGGCGACACGCCCCGGTGATGCGGGACGGATGACCGCGTGAGCGAGCGCGGCGGCGATGATCGCCTGCTGGCGGGTCAGCTTCAACCCGTCCCATTGGGCGCGCAGCCGCTCGGCGTGGCCGACGTACTCGTCCAGGACCGGTGCCCGAGAGTGGCGGGCAACGCGCTTCTTGGCGCGTTGGACCCGCGTCTCGATCGGTGCCCGCGCTGCGAGCCATTCCCGGCGGGTGATCTCGCCGGCCGCAAACATGGTGGCGAGCTCATCCATCCGGGCCTGCCCGGCGGCGAGCTCGGTTTGGGCGTCGGCGGCGGCTTCGTCGTCGGTGCGGGCGCCGGCCATCGTCGCGGCCATGCGCGGCGAATCGAGCCGCACAAGCACGGCCTCGGCGATCCACGCCTCGAGCGGATCGGCGGTGATCGCGATCCCACCACAGCCACCATGACCCGGACCGCTCGCGCACACATACCGGCGGGTCCCGTCCGGGCGGGGCCGCGACACGAGGACCGTGTCGCACTTGCCGCAACGCAACAACCCCGCCAGCACGTACCGCCGGGCCGGTCGGCTGGTCTGACGCTCAGGGTCGGTCAACAAGCTGACGAGCCGGTCATGGCTGCGCCGGTCGATGATCGCCGGCCACACCGCCTTGCCGACGATCTCACCGTGATGCTCGCGCAGCCCGGCGATGCGTGCCGAGCACAGCATGCGGCGCAACGTCGACGGCGTCCATGCCCCACCCGTCGCGCTCACGATCCCACGCTCGTTCAGCTCCGCGCACACCGACCGCAACGACTCGCCCGCCAGGACACGTTTCGCCGCCCCCCGGATCACCGTCGCTTCGTCGGGCACCTTCGTCGTACGGTCCGGCCCGTACCCGTAGGGGCGGCTCCCGCCGCCACTCACCGCGCCGGCCTCCGCCAGCTGCGCGTGCTTCGATCGCAACCGCCGCGACTTGTCATCGCTCTCCTTACGCGCCGCGGCCGCCTGGATCCTCGCCATGAACCGCCCATCACCGCTCCCCAAGTCGTACTCGCCACCCGACACCGACGCGTACCCACGCAACCCCGCCGCCTCGAACAGATCGACGAAGTCCTCCAACTCGCGTGGCGTGCGGGTCAGGCGGTCCTGATGCCACACCACCACCGCATCGCGCAGCCCCGCCTTGAGATCCTCGAACATCGCCACGTAGCCCGGCCGGCGCGTCCCCGAATACGCCGACACGTCGTTATCGACGTAGACCTCACCCACCGGCCACCCCCGCCGCTCGGTCTCCCGCCGACACTCCTCCACCTGGCGGGCCACCCCCAGCGCGCGGCCCTCATGATCGGCCGAAATGCGCGCGTAGATCGCCGCCGCCCGAACCTCGAGAACCATAGGGGCATATTAGCGCACGCTGACCCAGGCGAGCGTGATCTCGCCAGAACCTGGCGCGCGCAGGTCAACCCTGAAAGCGGGATGCCTCGCCGCCGGTCCACGGGGCCGGGTCGCCCGGCTGCCAACGTCCACCCGGTACGGCCTCGCGCTCGATGCGGCGCCGGGCCATCACCTCGGCCGCTCGCCCCGGGGGTAGGCCCAGCTCACGGGCAGTAGCGAACACCCGCGCGGTCGTCGCCTCGATCTCGGCGGTGCGGGCGAGGGCACGCGTGCGGTCGTAGCCGACGAACTCCTCGGCGATGTTGATGATCCCGCCCGCGTTCACCACGAAGTCGGGCGCGTAGAGCACGCCGCGCTCGGCCAGGGCGTCGTCCACCGCCGGCTCGGCCAGCTGGTTGTTGGCCGCGCCCACGACGGCCCGGCAGCGGAGCTGCTCGACGCTACGCATCGTGATCACGGCGCCGAGCGCGCACGGGGCGAGCACGTCGCAGGGCTCGATGACGGCCCGGTCGACCGCGACCGGCGTCACGCCGCACTCGCGCACCAGCGCCTCGACCCGCGCCGCGTGCACGTCGGCTACCCGCACTGACGCGTCCTCCTCGACGAGCATCCGTACCAGGTGGCTCCCGACGTGGCCCACGCCCTGCACCACGACGTCGCGACCCGCGAGCGACGGGTCGCCCCAGAGCTCGCGCGCCGCGGCCCGCATTCCACAAAGGACGCCGTACGCCGTCACCGGCGACGGATCGCCCGAGCCGCCGTCGGCCTCGCTCACGCCTGTCACCCAGGGCGTCTCGCGCGCGATGAGATCCATGTCGCGGGTGGTGGCGCCGACGTCCTCGGCCGCGAGATACCGGCCGCCGAGCTCGTGGATGGCGCGGCCCAGGGCCCGGAGCAGCGATTCGCTTCGGGGCCGGTCGGGGTCGTCGCAGCGCACCACCGCCTTGCCCCCGCCCTGGTGCAGCCCGGCCACGGCCGCCTTGAGCGTCATCGCCTCCGACAGCCGGAGCACGTCGGCGAACGCCTCGCGGTCCGTGGCGTAGCGCCAGAAGCGGATGCCTCCGAGCGACGGGCCCAGCGCGGTCGAGTGCACGGCGATCACGGCCCGCAGACCCGACGCCCCGTCGGCCACGAAGAACACTTGCTCGTGGCCGGCCTCGGCCATGACCTCGCTCAGCGACATCGCCCGTGACATCACCCGGGACATCACCCGAATCTAGGTCCGGTCGCCCACGACGCGACCGGAGTCGGCCACTTCGACGGCGCCTACACTGGATCGCACGCCCGAGCGCCGAGCGAGAGGAGGACGGCCGTGAGCGAGACGCCCCGCTGGCGCGGCATCAACCACCTGGCCATGCTCACCCCCGACATGGACGCGACCGTGCGCTTCTACCAGGGAGTGCTCGGCATGCGGCTCGTCGCGACGACGATGGCCGGCCCCATGCGGCACTACTTCTTCGAGATGGGCGAGCAGAACACCATCGCATTCTTCGAGTGGAAGGACGCCCGCACGTTCACCAAGCCGGCCGGGATCCCGGCGCACGAGGCGGGCCAGTTCGACCACCTCTCGTTCAACGTCCCCGACGAGGACGCGCTGCACGCGCTGCGCAAGCGGCTCCTCGACGCCGGGTGCGAGGTCACCGAGATCGTCGATCACGGCTTCATCCGCTCGATCTACTTCAACGACAACAACGGGATCGCGCTCGAGGCCAGCTGGTGGGTGCTCGACGGCACCGGCCGCGACGCCGACTACGGCGACCGTCGCCTCTTCGCGGACCCGAGCCCGGTGGCCGCGGTCGAGGAGCTGCGCGAGCACGGCCGGGTCACGTCCACGCCTTCCACCCGGCTCGCCGGCGACAGCCTCGAGCCCTATTAGCCCAGCTCGGTGGGCGGCGAGGTCGGCGGCGTGGAGCCCTTCACCTACGACGCCTTCCCCGGACGAGTCGTCTTCGGCGCCGGCACGCTGGCGCGCGTACCTGCCGAGCTCGAGCAGCTCGGGGTGCGCCGGCCTCTGCTGATCGCGACCGGATCGGCCGCGGCCCGGGCCGAGGAGCTGCGCGCGTCGCTCGGCGACGGTGAGGCCGGCGTCCTCACCGGCGTGCGCGCGCACGTGCCGATCGACGACGTGCTCGCGGCACGGGCCACGGTGCGCGGCGTCGACGCCGACGGGATCGTCGCCATCGGCGGCGGTTCGGTCATCGGGCTCGCCAAAGCGGTCGCGGCCGAGATGCCCGTCACGCTGCTCGCGGTGCCCACCACCTACTCGGGCTCGGAGATGACCCCCCTCTACGGGGTCACCGACGCCGGCACGAAGCACACCGTGCGTGACCCGCGCGTCCTGCCACGCGCGGTCGTGTACGACCCGGAGCTCACACTCACGTTGCCCGCGAGCGCGACCGCGGCGAGTGCCTTCAACGCCATCGCGCACTGCGTCGAGGCGTTCTACGGCCCCGGCGCCAACCCGTTGACCTCGCTGATCTGCGAGACCGGGCTCGGCTTCCTCACCGGCGTGCTCCCGGACGTGGTCGCCGACCCCGAGGATCTCGATTCCCGGAGCGACCTCCTCTACGGCGCCCACCTCGCGGGCACAGCGCTCGCGGTGGGCGGCACCGCGCTCCACCATCGCGTCTGCCACGTGCTCGGCGGCAGCTTCGGCCTCGGCCACGCCGACGCCAACGCGGTGATGCTCCCCCACGTGCTCCGGTTCAACGCGCCCGCGATCCCCGACGAGATCGAGTGGATCGCCGATGCCATCGGCGCCGACGATCCCGCGGCCCGGCTCGCCGACCTCGCCGCCGAGGTCGGTGCGCCCACCAGCCTCTCCGCCCTGGGCCTGGCCGAGGCCGACCTCGACGAGGCGGCCCGCCGGGTGGTCGCCGAGCCTCCGGCTAACCCGCGCCCGGTCGACTTCGCAGCCGTGCGCGCACTGCTCGCCGACGCCTGGCGCCGCCCGTAGCCGTCAGCGACGCACCGCGTCACGATCGGGCCGGAAGTACGCGCGTGTGCCGCGGGCCTGGATGGCGGCACCGATCCGCAGGAGCGCGTGCGTGTACGCGGCGGTGCGCATCTCGCAGCCGTGCTGGTCCATGAGGTCGTGGACGGCGTCGAACTCGCGGCGCATGATCGTGCCGAGCCGCTCGTGCACGTCGTCGAGCGTCCAGTAGTAGCCGGCCCGGTTCTGCACCCACTCGAAGTAGCTCACGGTGACGCCACCGGCGTTGGCGAGGATGTCGGGCACTACCAGCGTGCCCTTCTTCCGTAGGACCGCATCGGCCTCGCTGGTCGTGGGCCCGTTGGCGATCTCCACCACGACCGGCGCCTGCACGCGGGCCGCGTTCTCACCGGTGATCTGGCACTCGAGCGCGGCGGGCACGAGGAGGTCGACGTCGAGCTCGAGCAGCTCGGCGTTGGTGATCACGTCGGCCTCGACCATCTCGCACACCGAGCCCTCGCAGTAGACGGCCCGGAGCTGGCGGCTCTCGTTCTTGGTGCGAACCAGGCTCGGCACGTCGAAGCCCTCGGCGCGATGGATGCCCCCCTTCGAGTCGCTCACAGCGACGATCCGGTAGCCGTCGGCGTGCAGCAGCGCGGCCACGTGCTGGCCCGCGTTGCCGAAGCCCTGCCCCGCCACCCGGATCGAGCGCGGCTGCCCCCCCCGCCGTCGTTCCAGCTCCTTGATGCAGGAGTACGCGCCTCGGCCGGTGGCGTCGTCGCGGCCCAGGCTCCCACCGAGCTCGATCGGCTTGCCGGTGATGACCGCAGGCGTGCGCTGGCGCTTGATGACGGAGTACTCGTCCATCATCCAGCCCATGATCATCGGGTTGGTGTAGACGTCAGGCGCGGGCACGTCGGTCTCGGGACCGATGAAGTCGGCCATCTGCTGCACGAACCCGCGGCTCAGCCGCTCCAGCTCAAGCTTCGAGAGCTCCTTCGGGTTGACGACCACACCGCCCTTCGCGCCCCCGAACGGGATGCCCACCACCGCGCACTTGCACGCCATCCAGAACCCCAGGGCCTTGACCTCGGAGAGGTGGACGTCAGGGTGATAGCGGATGCCGCCCTTGGCCGGGCCGCGGGTGTCGTCGTAGCGGACGCGGTAGCCCTCGAACATCCGCAGCGACCCGTCGTCCATCCGCACCGGGATCCACACCTGCAGCACCGCCTTCGGGTGCCGCAGCTTCTCGAGCACCTCGGAGTCGAGGCCGGCCAGCTCGGCCGCCGGATCGAGCCGCCCGATGGCATCGGCGAACAGGTCAGCTTCGGGCCGGGTCATGCGCGCCTCGTCTCCATAGGCCTGTCTCCCGCTCATCTCCCGGGCTCATCTCCCGGGCCTCCACGAAATCTCCACAGTTCCGGGGGGACACCTGCGCCGGACATTCCATATCCTGACTCATGTGCAGTCAGCGGCTCGGATGCCCACGCGCACCATCGTCGTGATCGAGGACGAGGCCTCGATCGCCTCGGCCGTGGCCGCCCGCCTGCGCAGCGAGGGCTACGCGGTGGAGATCGCGGCCGACGGGCCGAGCGGCGTGGAGCTGTGCGAGCGGGTCCGACCCGACCTCGTGGTGCTCGACCTCATGCTCCCCGGCCTGGACGGCCTCGAGGTGTGCGAGCGGATCCAGGCCGCGCGCTCCGTCCCCGTCCTCATGCTCACGGCACGTGACTCCGAGGCCGAGCTGGTGGTCGGACTGGCCGTGGGCGCCGACGACTACATGACGAAGCCGTTCAGCTCCCGGGAGCTGGTGGCCCGGGTGCACGCGATCCTGCGCCGGATCGAGCGGTTACAACCGCGAGGCGGCGAGCCGGGCGAGCCGGTGCTCGTGGGCGACGTCGAGCTCGATCCCGCGACCCGGCGCGTCACCCGCGCCGGCAAGGTCGTGCACCTCACCCCCACCGAGTTCGAGCTGCTGCACTTCCTGGCATCGAAGCCGGGCGCGGTTCGCACGCGCGAGCAGCTGCTGGCCGAGGTGTGGGGCTACCCGGTCGCCTCCGGTGGACGCACGGTCGACTCGCACGTGCGCGCGCTGCGGCGCAAGCTCGGCCCCGACATCGTGCGAACCGTGCACGGCGTCGGGTACGCGGTCGAGGAAGCCGGCTGATGAGGCGCCACGATCTCCTCCGGCCGATCAACCGGTTCGCGTCGATCAAGATGCGGCTCGGCTTCCTCTTGGTCGCCGCGGTGGGCATCACCGTGGTCGTCTTCTTCGTCGGCGTGAAGGTGTTGGGCTACTGGCCGTCGGTAAGTGGCGTCATCGCCGCCGCCATCGCGCTGGTCATGGTGCGGTTCCTCGCCCGGGGCATGACCGCGCCGCTGCGCGAGATCGCGAGCGCCACCGAGGCCATGGCCCGGGGTGACTACAGCCGCCGGGTCGTGGTGACCTCGCGCGACGAGGTGGGGGCGTTGGCCCAAGCGTTCAACGTCATGGCCGCCGAGCTGGCCGAGACCGACGTGCTGCGGCGCGACCTTGTGGCCAACGTCAGCCACGAGCTGCGCACGCCCATCACCGCGCTCCAGGTCGTGCTCGAGAATCTCGTCGACGGCGTGGAGCCCCCCGACCCCGAGACCCTGCGCACGATGCTGGCCCAGGTGGAGCGACTCGGCCGGCTCGTCACCCAGCTGCTCGACCTCTCACGGCTCGAGGCCGGCACCGTGCCGCTCGAGCGCCAGGCCTTCGTCGTCGAGCCGGTGCTCACCCACGCCGTGCGCGAGTCGCGCCTGCACGCGCCCGAGGTCCAGATGCGGGTCGACGTGGAGCCGGCCGAGCTCGCGGCCGACGGTGACCCGGAACGCGTGCACCAGGTCGTCGCCAACCTGCTCGAGAACGCGGTGCGGCACTCACCGCGCGGCGGCACCGTCGAGGTGCATGCGCGCCGCGGCCGGAGCGGTGTGACCATCGAGGTGTGCGACGAGGGCCCGGGCATCCCCGAGGGGGAGGCCAACCGGGTGTTCGAGCGCTTCTACCGAGCCGACGCGGCCCGGGCGTCGACCGACGGCGGCGCCGGCCTCGGCCTCGCCATCGCACAGTGGATCGTCGACCTGCACGGCGGCGAGATCCATCCCGAACGGCGGGAGCCGCACGGCTGCCGCATGGTCGTCACGCTCCCGGCGGCATCGTGACCGCCGTGATCATCGTGACCCCCCACCACCCCCCGACCCCCGGAGGAACACCGTGAGCATCGAGCTCGCCCCCATCGACGAGGCCCTCAAGCGCATCCGACGAGGGGAGATGGTGCTCGTCGTCGACGACGAGGATCGCGAGAACGAGGGCGACCTCACGATGGCGGCAGGGTGGGTGACGCCCGAGGCGATCAACTTCATGCTCCGCTGGGGACGCGGCTTGGTGTGCATGCCGTGCGATGCCGAACGTCTCGACGCGCTCGAGATCGGGCCGATGGTGCCGCCGAGCCAGGCCGGCAGCGACACCGCGTTCTGCATCACCGTCGACCACCGGTCGGCCGGGAGCGGCATCGGCGCCGCCGACCGGGCCGACACGATCCGGGCCATGCTCGAGCCGTCGGCCCGACCGTACGACTTCGTGCGCCCCGGCCACGTTTTCCCGCTTCGGGCCCGTTCCGGGGGCGTGCTCGAGCGACGCGGCCACACCGAGGCCGCGGTCGACCTCGCCAGCCTCGCCGGCCTGGCGCCCGCCGCGGTGATCTGCGAGGTCCTGCACGACGACGGCCCCCCCGCCCGCCTCCCGTTCCTCGAGCTGTTCGCAGCCGAGCACCGGATCGCGGTGATCTCGGTGGACCAGCTGGTGGAGCATCGCCGTCGGGTCGAGCACTCGCCCGACCCGGCTCGCGCGCCGCTGCTGCTCTAAGGCCCGGGATCCTCGCCGATCTCGCGCAGAGCGGCGGCCAGCGCGACGCGTAGACGGCGTGCCGTCTCCGGGCCGAGGTGCGCGACCAGGCCCGCGCCGGCCCGACCCGACTCCTCGACCGTGAGCACCACGCGCAGCTCGCCGTCGCCACAGGCGTCGCAGTCGTCGGCCAGCGCTACGGCCCACGACACCGGTGGGCGCTCGGGGTCGTCGGCGGGGTGGTCGTCGAGCGCGTCGTCGATCGAACGGCGCATGCGTGTCTCCTGACGGACGAGGGCCTAACGCACGAGCGACAGCGTGAGACCGGCCTGGCCGAGGTGGTAGGTGACGATGATCGCGAGCGGCGTCCACGCACGCGCTCGCACGAAGCGGTGTTCGGCGATGAGCGAGTCGGACGTCATGAACAGGACCGCGCCCGCGGCCGCGAACGCGTTCCCGGAGGCGAGCGCGCTCGTGGCCATGGCCGAGATGACCACGATGTAGGCGACGAGCGGGCCGACCAGCTCGCGTTCGCCGGAGGCGAGCACCGCGCGCAGGATGCGGGTCGCGAGGAGCGCGCCGGCTGCGATCACCGGCACGGCTGCGAGTGCGTCCGCTCCGATCGATCCCCCGTGCTGGCTCAGCCCGACCACATAGGCGACGTGGCCCAGGAGGAACGACGCCAGCCCGGCCACGAAACGGTCGCTCGGTAGCATCAGGAAGACGTCGCCGAGAAGCGACAGCACCAGCGCGACCACGAACCATGTACGGGCGTCGACGTAGGTCGGGCGGAGCGCGAGCGCCAGGCCCACGAGCGCCGCGAGCGCGGCGGGCTTGCACACGTACTCGAGCGGCTTCGAGGCCCCGGCCACGGCCAGCCAGTCGCCCACCGCGAAGACCGCGGCGACGGCCAGCAGCACCCAGGCGACGGTGGTCACCTCGGAGTTCTAGCCTGCGGGGGATGACGACGGCCACGGTCGAGCTCGAGACCGTCGACGGGCCGATGCGCGTGTTCGAGGCCCGGCCCGACGGCGACATGCGCGCCGCGGTGATCGTGATCCAGGAGGCGTTCGGGGTCAACGGCCACATCCGGGGCGTCACCGAGCGCTTCGCCGCCACGGGTTACCACGCGGTCGCGCCCGAGTTGTTCCACCGCGCCGCCGGCGAGCTCGTCGTCGCGTACGGCGACGTCGGCCCCGCGGTGAAGCTCATGGCCACCCTCACCGACGAGGGGCTGCTCGTCGACCTCGACGCCACGCTCGACCACCTGCGCCGGGTTGGGTTCGAGCGCACCCACATCGGGATCGTCGGCTTCTGCATGGGCGGCCGGGTCACGTTCCTTGCCGCGGCGCGGCGCACGCTCGGCGCGGCCATCGGCTTCTACGGCGGCGGCATCGTAAACGCACGGATGCCGCAGCTCCCTCCGCTGGTCGGCGAGGCCGCCACCTTCCGCACGCCGTGGCTGGGGCTCTTCGGCGACCTCGACCAGTCGATCTCCGTCGCCGACGTGGAGACATTGCGCACCGCGGTCGCCGCCGCGTCGGTGGACACCCACGTCGTGCGCTACGCGCACGCGGAGCACGGCTTCTTCTGCGACGAACGCGAGACGTACGAGCCCGAGGCCGCCGCCGACGCGTGGGGACGCACGCTCGCGTGGCTGGCCCGGCTCGACCGCCGGGAGCCGGGTTCGTAGCGAGCCCGAGCGGTGTGCTGGTGCAGGGAGGCCCGGCGCGCGACGCTGGAGAGGGCAGCACGTTCCCCGGGGGAGAGGAGCGAGCGATGGGGTTCCACCACGTGGCGCTGGCCACGCGAGACCTGGCCGCCACCCACGTCTTCTACACCGAGGCCATGAGCTTCGAGCTCGTGAAGGTGGTGGCGGCGCCGACGCGCGGCGAGGGCACAGGCTGGGCCCGCCATCTCTTCTACGACACCGGGGGCCAGGGGCTGATCGCGTTCTGGGACCTACACGACGAGACGATCCCCACCGACTGCGACCCCGCGATCAGCACCGGCCTCGGCCTGCCCGTATGGGCCAACCACCTCGCCTTCGACACGCCTGGCCTCGACGCGCTCGAGCAACGCAAGCGAAGGTGGCTCGACGCGGGGCACGACGTCGCCGAGATCGATCACGGCTGGTGCACGTCGATCTACACGACCGACCCCAACGGCATCTTGGTCGAGTTCTGCTGCACCACGGCCGGCCTCACCCGGGCTGACCGCGACGAGGCGCAAGTGCTGCTCCGCGCCGAGCAGCCTCCGCTCGAGGTCGCACCCAAGGCGATCGTCCACCGCGCCGAGAAAGCGCCGGCCTGCTAGCAGCACCCAGCTCGCCGGCGGCGCTCGATAGCCTGCCCGCGATGAGCGCCGACCGTGGCCGCATCGGCCGCTACGACAACCCCTTTCTCGTCGCCGAATGGCACCGCGACCCGCCGGTGGGCACGCACTGCGAGCCGTACGTGCTCCCCACCGCCGACCGCGGCGCCGCCCACGGCTGGCTCTACGCGCGCGGCCGCGAGAGCACGGTCGTATGCCTGATGCACCCGCGGGCGGACTTCTCGCACCACTACGCCGTGCCCGGGCTGCTCGACGCCGGCCTCGCGGTCTTCTGCGAGACCAGCCGCTGGCTCAACAACGACGCCACTCTGTTGCACGAGGTGGTGCTGCTCGACGTGGCCGCCGGCGTGACCGCTATGCGCGAGCGCTTCGACCGGGTGGTGTTGTGCGGGAACTCCGGCGGCGGCTCCCTCTACACCTTCTATGTCGAGCAAGCGATGGCGGCGGGCGGGACGCGGCTCGTCGATACCGCGGCCGGTGACCCCTTCGACCTCGACCGGTTCGACCTGCCGCCGGCCGACGCGATGGTGTACCTGGCCTCGCACGCCGGTGAAGGGCACTACCTGCTCTCCGCGATCGACGCGTCGGTCACCGACGAATCCGACCCCACCTCCTGCGATCCCGATCTCGACCTCTACGACCCGGCGAACGGATTCGTGGAGCCGCCCCGGGAGACGCGCTACGCGCCCGGGTTCGTCGACCGCTACCGCGCCGCTCAGCACCATCGGGTGGCACGCATCGACGCGGCCGCACGCGAGCGTGTCGCCGCTCGGCGCGACGCGCGCGCCCGCTGGCGGGACACGGGCTCCTCCGCCGATCGTCGGGCGTCGATCGCGACCCAATTCCTCTGCGTGTACCGCACCGACGCCGACCTGCGATGTGTGGACCTCTCGCTCGACCCGTCGAAGCGCGACTACGGCTCGCTCTGGGGCGTGCGCCCCGACTGGATCAACTACGGCGCGGTGGGCTTCGGGCGGGTGGTGTCGCCGGAGGCGTGGCTCTCGACCTGGTCGGGGCTCTCTTCGCGGGCATCGATCGAGCGCACTGGTGCCGCCATGACCCTCCCCGCCCTCATGGTCACCTACACCGGCGACAACGGGATCTTCCCGTCCGACAACGAGCTGATCGCGTCGTCGCTCGCCACGTCGCACCTCGAGCGGGTCGAGCTGGACGGCGACCACTACGGCTTTCCCACCGAGACCGGTCGCGACATCGCGGTGGCGGCCGTGGCCGACTGGGTGCGCGCTACCGAGTGACGGGCGCGCCGCGTCCGAGCACGCGTAGGAGGCGGGCCCGGTTGTAGCGCTGGACGGTGATGCACGGGACGTCGGCCACCAGCGCGTAGCCGATCATCACGATCCCGGCCCACCACGGATTCCAGAGGAAGAAGAACGGCGCGGCCGCCATGACCATCCAGTGGGTGAGCTCGGCCCGCCGGGTTTCGACCACGAAGCGCTCGAGGTGGCTGCGGTCACGGCGCACGATCCGCCGCTTCGAGAACCCGCCCGCGAAGAGCGCGCCGGCCTCGGGCAGCGCATCCTTCCAGCGCTTGACCCGCAGCCAACGCTCGTAGAGCCGACCGTCGCGCTCCGCGGGCCGAAGGCGGAAGAGCGCGGTGTCGTGATCGAGGCGGCCCGCGGGAAGCAGATGCGTGAGGTAGCCGGCCAGCGTGCTCCAGGCCGCCCAGACGGCGACGTCGAGCACGAGCGTCCACCACCGGGAAAGATGCACGATCCTCACGGCGATCCTCCGTGACGCGCGCCGCGCACCGGGATCGACCGACCCTTCCACGTGACCTCGCCCCGCACCGCGGTGACCACGAGCGAGCGGGCAAAGATGGCGACAAACGCCAGGGCGGAGATCGGGAAGAGCGCCGCGGTGAGGGGGCCGAAATTGCCCAACGGTCGCAGCATCACGGCCAACTGGAGCGCGAACGCGCCATAGAGGAGCCAGGCGGCGACGGCGGGGCCGGGGCCGCCGGTGGCCAACGCGATCACGCCGCGCCCGGCGTCGTAGCTCACGACGAGGCACGCGGTGATCCACGCGACCACGAGGAGGAGGCGGGCGACGGGCGTGGTGCCCGCCCCGGCGGCGATGTTCTTGCTCCAGCCCTCGATGAGCTGGCCGACGCCGTCCGGGTACATCCGGAACGCGATCACGTCGCACCCGCCGACGCAGCGAACCGGCAACCCGGCCGACCGGAACCGGCGCGCCAGCGCGACGTCGTCGAGCACGTCGGCGCGCACCGCCTCGTGCCCGCCGACGGCGAGATAGTCCTCGCGGGTACACACGAGGCAAGGGCCGAAGGCGCCCACCACCCGGGCACGGGCACGTGACCACACCGATGACGCACCGGTGCCCATCTTCGTCACCACGTCGAAGAACGCCGACAGCCGCTCGTAGGGCCGGTGCATGCGTTGGAACGGCGCGACCGACAGCAAGCCGCTGGCGCGGGCCCGCGCCGAGACGACGCGCCGGGTGAGCTCGGGTCCGGGATCGGTGTCGGCGTCGAGGAAGACGAGCACCTCACCACTCGTGGCGCGCGAGCCCTGCCAGCAAGCCCAGCACTTGCCCGTCCACCCGGGCGGGAGCGGCGCGGACGCGAGGACGGTGACGCCGGCAGCACCGGCGACCCTGGCCGTGCCGTCGTCGGAGTGGTCGTCGACCACGATTACCTCGTCGGCAGGACGCCGCTGCGCGGCGAGCGCGCGCAGGAGCGTCGGGAGGTGGTCGGCCTCGTTGCGGGCCGGGACCACGACCGACACCGAGGGCGCGACACCGGTATCGATGTCGGCGTCGACCTCGAGGGCGGACGCGTCCGAGAGCTGCGGGAGGCGCCAACACAGCGACCAGCCGGCCAGCCAGGCGATCGCGAGGACGACGTCCTGCATGCTGAGCGACACCGGCCTCCGTCCCGTCGTCGACACGAACCTCTCGCTCCGTCGTGGCCATTTCACTACGTCGCGGCCGCGGACCGCGGCCGGCGCGGCTCGCAGTAGGGTGCGGCGCGCACGATCGACCGAGGGATCGACCGAGGAGCCGATCGAGGAGCCGATCGAGGAGGCAGCATGGAGTTCACACTGAGCCCGAGGGCAGAGGAGCTCCGCGAGCGGCTGAGCGAGCTCATCGCCACCCACATCGACCCGGCCACGCCCGTATACATGGACCAGGTCGCGGCATCGGGGAACCCGCACTACCACCCGCCGGTGATGGAGGAGCTGAAGCAGGAGGCGCGCGCCCGTGGGCTCTGGAACATGTTCCTGCCCAACGAGAAGTGGGGCATGGGCCTGTCGAATCTCGACTATGCGCCGCTCTGCGAGCTGATGGGGCGCAGCCCGCTCGCGGGAGAGGCCACGAACTGCTCGGCCCCCGACACCGGCAACATGGAGATCCTGGCCGAGTTCGGCACACCGGAGCAGCAGGAGCACTGGCTGGTGCCGTTGCTCAACGGCGAGATCCGGTCGTGCTTCGCCATGACCGAGCCGTGGGTCGCGAGCTCCGATGCCACCAACATCCAGAGCCGCATCGAGCGCGACGGCGACCACTACGTGGTGAACGCGCACAAGTGGTGGACGAGTGGCGCGGCGTCGGAGCGGTGCAAGGTCGCCATCCTGATGGGCGTCTCCAATCCCGCCGCCGACCCCTATCACCAGCACTCGATGATCATCGTCCCGCTCGACACTCCCGGCGTGAAGATCGTGCGCACACTCCCGGTCTTCGGGCACGACGCCGGTGGCGGTCACTGCGAGACGCTCTTCACCGACGTCCGCCTGCCCGCGTCCGACATCCTCGGCGGCGAGGGCAACGGGTTCGCGATGGCACAGGCCCGGCTCGGGCCCGGGCGCATCCACCACTGCATGCGGGCCATCGGCCTGGCGGAGAAGGCGCTCGAGCTGATGTGCCAGCGGGCCCAGCTGCGGGTCGCGTTCGGGAAGCACCTCGCCGACCAGGGCGTGGTGCAGGATCGGATCGCCGAGTCGCGCATCGAGATCGAGCAAGCCCGGCTGCTCACGCTCAAGGCCGCGTGGCTGATGGACACCGCCGGGAACAAGGGCGCGCGCTTCGAGATCGGGGCCATCAAGGTGGTGGCCGCGAGGGTGGCCACCAACGTGATCGACCGCGCCATCCAGCTGTTCGGCGGCGCCGGCGTGTCCGACGACTGGCCGCTCGCGACCATGTACACCTACGCCCGCACGCTCCACCTGGTGGACGGGCCCGACGAGGTGCACAAGCAGCAGATCGCCCGGCGCGAGCTGCGGAAGTACGAGAGCCTCCGCGCGTAACCTCTCACCTTCCCCTGCCCCCGCCGAGTCGGTGCGACAAACCGCACCACGTGCGGAGAAGCGCACCAACGTGGGGGAGAGCGTCGGGGGGCGAGGCAGCTACGCGGCCAACGAGCGCCGGCGGGCGATGCCGTGCTCGCCCACCGGCCCCACCCGCAGGCCGCGCTCGGCGAACACGTCGGCGAGCAGCGGGAGCGCGCCGAGCGCCGAGTGCCAGCAGTCGGGTGCCGACGTGCAGTCGGAGTCGTGGAGGAGCACGGTGCCACCGGCGATCCGGCCCCGGGTCACGTCGTGCGCGACGGTCTCGGGTGTCGCTTGCGAGCGCCAGTCGCGACCCCAGGCCGTCCACAGGACGGTGTCGAGGCCGAGCCGCCTCGCGGCGCGCAACGAGCCGGCCGACAGCGTGCCGTAGGGCGGACGGAACCAGACCGGCTCGACGCCGCTCGCGTCGGCGACGGTGTCGCGCCCCCGACAGATGTCGTCGAAGGCGGCCGACGGGCGGCGGCGCAGCATGCTGAGGTGCTCGTCGCCGTGGAGGCCGATCTCGTGACCGGCCGCGGCAACCTCGGCCGCGAGGCCGGGCGCCCGCCGGGTCATGTCGCCGAGCATGAAGAAAGTGGCTCGCCAACCGAGCTCCGCGAGCACCTCGAGGAAGCGCGGCGTCGACGCGGGGTCGGGCCCGTCGTCGAACGTGAGCGCCACGTGGCCCGGGTCGCCGACCCCCGCGAGCGCGGGCGTGACGCGACGGCGCAATGCAGAGATGCTCGCCAGCGACGGCGCCGCGTGCGCGGCCGCGGCCACTGCGACCAGGCCTGTGCCCGCGGCGGCGAGCGCGGCGGAGCGTCCGCTCATCGCAGGTCGGCGAGCGGCGCCGACGTGACCCCGGCGCCCTGCATGCGGCCCTCGAGGTGGGCCAGCCCGGCCTCGAGAGCCGCCGGGCTGCGTCCTCGACCGTCGAGCACGTAGACCTTCGATGCCTGCACCTCACCGACTCGCTCAGGCCTGAACACGTGGTCGGCGAGGACGAGACGCTGCCCGCGCCGGTGCGACCATGCCTGGTCGAAGGCGTCGAGCCGCCGCTCGGGCGCGAACTCGTGAACGCGCACACCGGCATGGGAGCGGAGCAGGTCGCCGGTGCGGGCGACGTCGGCCTGGGCCCGATCCCACCGCAGCCGCCGGCCGTGACCCCAGCCGCCGTTTCCGATGTCGACGCCGGTCGCGGCGAGGTGCCGGACGCTCTCGGGGCTCGCCTTCGCCGTCTGACCGTCGACGATCGCGGTGACGTGCATCGCCGCGAGCCGCTGCGTGACTGCGGGATCGGCGAGCTCGTTGGCGTCGATGCGGACGCCGACGTAGGACTGGCCGAGCGAGTTGCGCGGCGGTCGGGCGATCCCCACACCCAGGGCGGCCACGGCCTGCGCGCCGACGGTGAGGCTCCCGTAGACGAGCACGGCCGCGGCGGCGACCCGCCGCGCCACACGAGGGGTACGCGGCAGCCGGAAGGGGATGAGCTCCCGCTGTGCGGCCCCGCGATCGGCGACCTCGCACACGTCCGCCGACACGTCACCCGCGAACAACGACTTGCCCATCGCGATCTGCTGATCGCGCGCCTCGCCCGGGGTCGTGAGCTCGTCGAGGGCCGTGAACAGCTCACTCTCGTCGTGCGCGTATTGCGTGACGCCGGCATCGGCCATGTACCGCGCGTTCTCGCGCCCGTGGCCCGGGATGGGGTGGTACGTGACGACGGGGAGGCCGGCCGCGAACGACTCCATGCAGGTGAGGCCGCCGGCGTTCTCGACCACGGCGTCGCAGGCCGCCATGAGTGCGGGCATCTCGCTCGTCCAACCGAGCACGACGCCGACGCCGAGCTCGTCGAGCGCGTGCTTCAGCTTCTCGTCGTGCCCGCAGGCGGTGATCGGGTGGTAGCGCCCCGAACGGGCGATGGCCCGCACGGTGGAGACGACATCGCCCACGCCCCACGACCCGGCGACCACGAGCACCGCCCGCTCGCCGGGACCGAGACCCAGCGCGACGCGTGACGCGGCCCGGTCGGGGAGCGTGCCGGTGAAACGGCTGCTCACCAGCGGGCCCGGCGCGCGCGTCTCGCCGCCACGACTGCGCTCCTCCGCCGCCTTGGCTGCCCACGAGCTCACCGCGACGTGGAGGTCGACCGACGGATGGACCCAGAGCGGGTGCACGGCGAAGTCGGTGAGGTAGGTCACCACCGGAACACGCAGCCAGCCCTTCTTGCGCATTCGCCCGAGTACCAGCGACGAGAGACAATAGGTGGAGACCACGGCGTCGGGGTGGAGGTCCTCGATGTCGCGCTGCAGCGACCGGCGGGGGAGCCACGAGTCGAACGCGACCATGGGCCCCCACAGGAACGGCAGGAGGTACCAGAGCCGATAGGTGAGCTCGTAGGTCCAGGGCGCGATCCGGAGCTGGAGCTCGTAGCTCCAGCGCACGAACCGGCCGATCCCGAAGGGCGCGGCGTCGAGGAAGTCGATGATGCGGACCTCGTCGCCCCTGGCCTCGAGCCGGGCGCGCAGCTCTTTGGCCGCGCCGTCGTGGCCCTCGCCCATAGAAGCCGAGACGATGAGAATTCGCCGTCGCACGGGTTGGAGATTAGTTGGGCGCCGTCGGCGGAGCGGTCACCCGGGCCCGAGAGGGTGCCCCCCGGGCCCGGCGCCGCCCGGGCACTAGCGTTTCGGGGTGGCCATCGTCCTCGCCCTGGGTGGGGCGTTGCTCTTCGCGGTGGCATCGGTGCTCCAACAGCGGGCCGCGTCGGAGGCGCCCGCGGGAACGTCGATGCGCATCGGCCTCATGCTCCACCTGCTCCGACGGCCGATGTGGCTGGCGGGCTACGCGGCTGACTGGGGCGGCTTCGGCCTCCAGGCCATCGCCCTCGGTGTGGGCTCGCTTCTCGTGGTGCAGCCCGTCCTCGTGACCGGGCTGCTCTTCGCGCTCCCGATCGGCGCGGCGTGGGCCGGGCGACGGCTGAGCCGCTCCGATTGGGTGGCGGCGATCGTGCTCACGGCAGGGCTGGCGGCGTTCCTCCTCGAGGGCTCCCCGACCGGCGGTGCCGACCGGGCCGACATCGGCCCGTGGCTGGTGTGCGGAGCGGTTGCGGGCCCGCTGCTCGGGGCGAGCGTGGTGGCCGCGCTGCGCACCTCCGGCACGGCGCGCGCCGTGCTCCTCGCGTTCGCCACCGGGCTCTGCTACGGCATGACGGCCGCGCTCACCAAGACGACCGTGAGCTTGCTCTCCGACGGTCTCGGCCCGGCGGCGACGAGCTGGGAGCCCTACGTGCTCGCGGCGCTCGCCAGCCTCGGAATGATCATCAACCAGAGCGCGTTCCAGGCCGGCGCGCTCTCGGCCTCGCTCCCCACGCTGTCGATCGTGGAGCCGATCGCGGCGGTCGTGATCGGGGTGACCCTGCTAGACGAGCGGATCCAGGCCTCCACGCCGCTCGAGTGGGTGGTGATCGCGGCGTCGGTCGCGGCGATGACCTACTCCGTGATCGTCCTCGCCCGCAGCGCGGCCGCGGCCGAGGTGACACCACCCGTGCCGATGGTGCCGGCGCCGCCCTTCTAGGCCGGCTCCTCCACGACGAGCTCGCCGGCGGCGTGGCGGGCGCGCAGCACCTTCTTGTCGAACTTGCCGACGCTCGTCTTCGGCACCTCGTCGATGAACGCCCACCGCTCGGGCAGCTGCCACTTGGCGATCTTCCCCGCGAGGAAGCTCTTGAGCTCGGCCGCGCTCACCGATGCGCCCTCCTTGCAGACCACGCAGGCGAGCGGCCGCTCGCTCCACTTGGGGTCGGGCACGCCCACCACCGAGGCCTCGACGACGTCGGGGTGGGCCATGAGCGCGTTCTCCAGCTCGACCGACGAGATCCACTCGCCGCCCGACTTGATGACGTCCTTGGCCCGGTCGGTGATCTGCACGAAGCCCTTCGGGTTGATCGTGCCGACGTCGCCGGTGCGCAGCCAGCCGTCGTCGAACTTCTCCGGCGACGGGTCGCCGTAGTACGAGCCGGTGATCCACGGTCCGCGGATCTCGATCTCCCCCACCGCCTCGCCGTCCCACGGGAGCGGCGCGCCGTCGTCGCCCACGATGCGCAGCTCGACGCCGGCGAGGATGCGACCCGTCTTCTCGCGCCAGTCCATCTCCTCGGGCGTGCCGAGGGGAACGCCGCGCGGCGGGTGGGCCAGCGCTGCGAGCGGGCTTGTCTCGGTCATCCCCCACCCCTGGATGATGCGCACGCCGTGCTGCTCCTCGAAGCGTTCCATGAGAGAGCGCGGCACCGCGGAGCCGCCGCACACCACGAGCCGGAACGACGAGAGGTCGACGGGGTGGTCGTCGGCGTAGCGGAGCAGGTCGGACCAGATCGTCGGCACCGCGCCGGCCACGGTCGGCCGCTCCGCGGTGATGAGCCTCGCCAGCGGCTCGGCCTGGAGGAAACGGCCCGGCATGACGA